>FWPV01000138.1_pt1 | contig 159169 bp, 148 predicted proteins | sample 2228371 | NCBI WGS metagenome assembly FWPV01 (sample SAMEA103939776, study PRJEB20133) | metagenome
CGTTCTGCACCGCCTCGATGAGCCTCGAGTCTGCTTTTTTGTTCGGCAAAGGCTTATGGTGTATCCGCTGTCTCTGAAGCCGCCTGTATTTTCCGGTTCAGCTCCGCTTCCAGTTCCTGAATACGCAGGCTCTGCCGGTTGAGGCGCACCATCAGGCGCGCCAGGACGAAAAACAACCCTGCGCCGCCGAGAAATATCCCGCCGCCAAGGCAAAACAGCGTCTGCACCAGGCGCACCAGCGAATCGATCAGCGACCGGTCTAACCCCAGCAGAATCTGGTAGCCCAGGGTGGCATTTTCCACCGATTGGCGCGCCACCGTGACCTGAAACAACATCACCAGAGCCAGTAACGCTAATATCCCGGCAAGGATGTAAAACAGGATAATCAGAATCTTCATCATTGGCTCCATTCCTGAGCGAAACTCACCCGTTAAGCTGTCATGTCTGATGCGGTTATTGCCACCCGTCTCTCTACCCCGAATTGAACGAGAGAATGCGACTCAATGCGCGTTCCACCAGGAAAGGGATCATTGATCGTAGCCGGGCTTGCCCCACAAAGACCTGATCGTTCTTTTAGCGTTTGCTGAAGTGCTCCCGGCAGGTTCAATTTTGGATTACAGGCGTTATTCCCTGTCCAGACAGTGCGACCAATTTGTAATTTGTTAACCGGATTTATTATAAATCATTACCCTCACTTAACTTGTGTGGGGACAATTTATCATAGAATGTAAGATGGCTGATGTTTATTTCCCAGCCCAAAGCTTCACTTGCACTTTACCGACAACAAACTTGAAGAGTGGGTGTAAAAAATATTTTCAGAAAAAACGAAGGAGGTAAATATGAAACGAGGTGTATTCTGGTTATCCATACCCATGCTACTGGGAGTGCTCATTGCTGTGTTGGTGATCGTGGTCCCAGCGCAGGCGGACAACCTGATCCAGTCTCCCGATAGCCCCGATCATCATCCCAAACCTGGCATGGAGACATACGGCGTTGTCGAGAGTTTTCCTGAGCTCCTGGTCGGACCCTGGCAGATAGGCGGAACAACCTATACCGCCACAAGCAGCACGCACTTTTCAATGGAGGGTGGTCCGTTCTATGTGGGAGCCTGCGTGAAAGTGCGCTATGATCCGGGCAGCTTCCTCGCCTATTCTATTGAAATGAAAGATACTGAAAAATGCAGCGGCGATGAGCAGGTCAGGCAGCGCTTCTTTGGGCTGATTGAACAGGTGCCGGAGGGCTACACCCCCACCCTGGATCTGCCGCTGCATGGCAACCCCGGCATCTCTGGAACCTGGATTATCAGCGGCACCGCTTTTGTGAGCACTGAGCAGACGCGCCTCAAGGATCGCCACGGACCGCTGGCGGTCGGTGCATGCGCCAGCGTCAAGTACCGCGTGGTGGATGGCGTCAACATGGCGGATGAGATCCGCAGCGAAAAGATTTTCATGTGTTATCGCCCGGTCTCGTTCAACCAGGCGTATGGCTACGTGGTTACTTTTCCCGATGACCTGGTAGGCGCCTGGGTGATTACCGACACCACCGGCATGTCCATGACCTTTATGACCACGCCATCCTCCGACGTGCGCGTCCACCATTACCCGCTGGAGGTCGGCGCCTGCGTCAAGGTGAAATACTTCACCGACCAGGGCGTCAATTACGCCGCCTATGTAAAAACCTCCAATCCTCACCAGTGTGAGGGGCACTTCATCGAGTTCAACCCCCTCAGCAAACTCTACGCCACGGTGGATTCCATGCCGCCAACCGGGACGATTACCGGCACCTGGGTGCTGGCAGGGGTGAATTTCACCGCCACCCAAGAGACGAGATTTGAAGAGGAAGAAGGACCACTGGAGGTGGGCAGTTGCGCGGAAGCCAAGTATGATCCGACCAATGGCGCCATGCTGCTGCGCAAGCTGGAAGGCGAAGAAGCCGAGGATTGCCAGGATAAATTGGGCAATCCACGCTTCAAGCTCTTCGGCGTGGTGGAGATGATGCCCACCGGCGGCTACACCGGCACCTGGCAGGTGAGCGGCGTTTCTTTCACGGTTACGCCCAGCACCACTCTGGAGAGTCGCTATGGGGATTTCGCCATCGGCGCCTATGTCAAAGTGTATTTCACCTACGACGCTGCCACAGGCGAGCGCACAGCTCAGATGGTCAAGACTCACGTCGCCCCTGGTTACGGGCACTTCAACTATCGCGGTCGCTTTGGCGGCTGGATAAAGAATTCCAGCGGCGACCAGGTCATCCTGGATGGCAACTCATACCAGGCTGACCCAGACATTGATGCGCCGGCTGGCATTCAGCAGGGTGATATGGTCTGGATGAACGTCTACCAGAGCGCCGATGGCATGTTTGTCACCCAGATTTCGCTCGACCAGTCGCTCTATCTGCCGATGATTCGCCAGAGATAGAACGATCTTTGCCCGACTTATTTCATGAACAGTTAGGGGAGCGGGAAATTCCGCTCCCCTTTTGAATCGGCTGAATTGCCTGCCCAGACCGACGTTTTGGGTTCGCCCCACAGCCGGCGCACCAGAGCAGGGCGAAGCTCTGGCTTTATTTCCCTAACACCATGCCCTCTGGATCAATCTCGCGTAAAATGCGTCGTTCTTCGGCGGTGGGCGGTTCGGTGGTGGGCACACGATCCGGTATCAGAATCTGAAACTCGCTATTCGCCTGAACATCATCCACCGTCACGCCGGGATGTAAGCTGAGCAGGCGCAGGCGTTTGGTTTCTTCGTCGAAGTCGTAGACACCCAATTGGGTGATCACACGAAAAGGTCCGCAACCGGCGGGCAGCCCGGCGCGTTCACGCGCCCCCGGTCCATCCAACCAGCCCGGGGTGGTTATGAAGTCCAGCTTATTGACAAATGTGCGTCGGCTCTGGTTGCGCATGAGATAAAGCGTTCGCCAACAAAATGATCCCAGGTCATTTGCCCCGCCCGAACCAGGCAAACGCACCGTGGGTTTGTCCCAATCGCCAATCACTGTCGTGTTGATGTTGCCATAGGCATCAATCGCCGCAGCGCCTAAGAACCCATAATCCATATACCCTGCCTGGGCTGCCGACATCACATCGTGCATGGACGTGGCGGCGACCGCTTTATAGAATGTGCGTGAGTCCCCTACGGATATCGGTAAAACCGGCACCCGCGGACCAATGCTGCCGGCTTCAAAAATGATCAATATATGCGGCGCATGCATTCGCTGAGCCAACATGGCGGCAATCATCGGCAAGCCGGTGCCGACAAATACAGATTGGTTATCTGGCAGCAGGCGAGCAGCCACACAACCCAATAATTCTGCCAGGTTATATTCTCCGGGTTTAGCATTTATCGGGCTCATCGTTCACCTCCGCCTGCGTTATGACCCTGTGGCGTGACCCATCAGAGATGTTTCAATGGACTGGAGCTGCTTTAACCTTTCTGCGCCGCCGATTTTTTCCAGATACGCAGAAAAATCTTCGACCTGATACACGTATTTTTCCAGGTATTGGCGCGTCCCTTCTTCGGTTTTTGAGAGCTGCAACCATTCGGATATATGCGCTTCATCAAAATAGTAGAGATAAGGCATTAATGTGGGATGCGCCCCAAAAGGAACTTCGCACACGGCATCCACCAGATAGAAGGGGATGACCGTATGATGGGGATGATCGCGTATCGTTTCTTCATCGATAATCTCCTCGGTGGAGATGATGACTCTCCTCGAGGCGCGCACCAGCTCAAAATCCTCGACCAGAATACCGTCAATTTGCGCATTGCCGTATTTGTCGCAGCGTGGCACGTGAAAGAGGGCGACATCGGGATAAGCGGCAGGGAGCAGGATGATCGGTTTACCGCTCCAGGGATCTCGGATCTGGATGCCTGAACTTTTCTCGAAAGTGTCTGTGCCCATCATATTGCGGACCGGGATGAAAGGAATCCCCATCATGCCAGCCAGAAACCGCCATTGGTAAGCCGCGTTGGAGATTTCACCACCCACTTTCACCGTCCCATTTTCAACCGCCCTTCGTCCGGCAGGGGATAAACCTCGCAATTCATGTCCAAAGGCATAGGCGCACTCCACTTTGGAAACGCAACCCGCGCCAATCAAAACATCTATGTCATGCACCGCGGTTTTACCCGCCACCACCAGATTGCGCTTTTGTTGGCGCACAATCTCGTAAATCAGTACCATCGGGACGCGGATATGCCCAAAACCACTGACGGCAATATAGTCCCCATCGTGGACGAATTTCTGCACCGCTTCGCGAACGCTCATGCGCTTATCGATCAAGCCGCGCGGCTTGTTTTCGCGTATCCAAGCCCGATTTTCATCTGGATCGTGCCAGCCTATCAATTCTCCCTGTCCTCTAGCCAGGATTTCGATTGCGTCTGTCATGGGTTACTCCTTTCGTACGAAGGCTGCTTTGCATCTAAGCCCAACCTCGCCCGGTTTAAATAACGGCTCATGTCTGAGCCTGATCTTTCACCAGCTCGCGGCGCAGGATCTTGCCGACCAGAGTCTTGGGCAACTGGTCACGGAACTCGACATATTTAGGCACTTTGTAGGGAGCCAGGTTCTCCCTGCAAAAGGCAATGATCTCTTCGGCGGTGGCAGTTTGACCTTCTTTGAGAACGATAAACACTTTGACCCGTTCGCCCTTGCCTGCCTCTGGGATGCCGACCGCGGCGGCTTCTTTCACTTTCGGATGCTCGTAAAGCACATCTTCAATCTCTCGAGGGTAGATATTGAAGCCGCCGGCGCCCAATATCATATCCTTTTTACGGTCCACAATCTTGAAATAACCGTCTTCGTCCATCATGGCGATGTCTCCCGTGTAAAGCCAGGGATCGCTGCCCGGAGGTTCTGAGGGGTCATAGCGCAGGACATTGGCTGTCTCGGTGGGCATGTTCCAGTAGCCTTTCATCACCTGCGGACCGCGTACACACAGTTCCCCTACCTCGCCAGGGGGAAGGACCTTCTCGCCGGTATCCACATCCACAATTCTGGCTTCTGTATCAGACCAGGGTAAGCCAATCGTACCGATGCGACATTCACCGTAAGCCGGGTTGCCGTGGGTCACCGGCGAGGCTTCGCTCAAGCCAAAACCTTCAACCAGGCGGGCGCCAGTCAGCTCCTGAAAGCGTTGTTGCACCTCGACGGGCAACGGCGCGGCGCCGCTGCAACACACCTTAATCGAGCGCAGGTTATATCGTTGCACCTGGGGGTGGTTGATGATGGCAATATACATGGCAGGGACGCCAGGATAGTACTTGGGATGGTGCTTGTGGATGGTTTTTAGAATGTCGTCTAAGTCCCGGGGGTCGGGGACAACGATCATCGTGCCAGCGGCGGCGATGCTTGAGTTCATACACATGGTCATGGCGTAGCTGTGAAACAGGGGAAGGGCGGTCAAGGTGGAGTCCTGACCTTCATTCCCACCAGTCCACTTAATCGCCATGTAGGCATTCGCCAGGATATTCTTGTGGGTCAGGAGCGCCCCTTTCGAAACGCCGGTCGTCCCCCCGGTGTACATGATCACCGCGGCGTCTTCCTGGTTAATCTGCACCGGCTGGGGCTTGGCAGGCGCTCTTTTCAACACATCAGTGAACCAATAGACGTTTGGGTCTCCGGCGATATCCACTCTGTGCCCCATCTTTTTCTCCCTCAGCAGGGTAAAGAGCAGCCTGAGCAAGGGTGGGAAATAGGTCTTGATCTGGGCAACGATGACATGGCGCAGGCGTGTCTCGGCTCGCAACCCTTTGATCAGAGGGTAGGTTGAACTTAAGGTGACGATGATCTCGGCTCCCGAGTCGTTGATCTGGTGCTTCATTTCACGCGCTGTATAAATGGGGTTACAAGGCACCGCCACGCCTCCGGCGCGCAAAGTGGCGTAAAAGGCAATCGGAAACTGCGGGCAGTTGGGCAGATGGATGGCGACCCGGTCGCCCTTTTTGACGCCCAATTGTTGCAAGGCAGCAGAAAAACGATCAACGCTCCGGTTAAATTCATGGTAGGTAATGACACGATCCTTGAAGATCATCGCCGGGTGGTGCGGATATTTGCCTGCCATCTCCTCCAGGATAGCCGCTAAAGTGGTATGCGGATAATCAATATGCTCCGGTACATGGGGTTCATAGAACTTAAGCCAGGGTTTTTTGGTTGACATCACACGCCTCCTCAGGCGCCGAGAAACGATGCATTCTCTGCGGCGCGCATCTCCAGGGCGATGAGGGCTGCCCCCTGCGCGCCGACCAGTTGTGGGAAACGCGGCAGGATGACTTTCTCGCCGGTTTCTTCCTGCAACAGACGACAGATTGCCGGGTTCTGCGCCACGCCGCCCGAGAGGATCAAAGGCGGCGACAGTCCAACGGTCTGGATCATTGCCACGATGCGTTTGATCAGGGAACGATGCAACCCGCGCAAAATAGACGGCAGGGGGGTGCCATGCGCAATCAACGAGATCACTTCTGTCTCTGCAAAGACGGTGCAGGTGCTGGAAATCGAGACCTCCTGCGAGGTGGACAGAGCTGCCTCTCCCAGGTTGTTCAACGGTATCTGAAGGCGATTGGCGATGTTTTCCAGAAACCGCCCCGTCCCGGCGGAGCATTTATCGTTCATCACAAAGTCCAGCACTTTGCCATCTGAATTGATGGCGATGACTTTGCTGTCCTGCCCGCCGATATCAACCAGCGTGCCCCCGTGCTGGAACTCCCGGAAGATGCCGCGGGCGTGGCAGGAGATCTCGGTCACCTGGCGCGTCGCCTGAGATACCAGGCGGCGTCCATAGCCGGTGGCGATGAGCGGGATGCCGATTAGGGGACCGGTTTGCTGGCGGGCTGCTTCCAGAAAGCGTTCCACCTGGTCTGCTACCCGAGGCTCAGCCGGTTCCAGCAGGTGCCAGATCATCCGTCCGCTCTGATCTACGCCTACGATTTTGGTCGTGGTAGAACCGACATCAATCCCCAGGGCTTGAATCTCAACCATGGTTACACTCCCAGCATCTCGATAAAAGCATCCAGGCGATTGGCGATTTGTCCTTCTGAGTAAACACGTGGGTCATTGTGATCTGCTTCCAGGAGCAACGCCGGAACGCCGCACTCGCGTATCAGCCGATCGCGCTGGTCAATCTGTCCCATCGAATATGGTTTGCAAGAGCGGTCTGAGTGCAGGATGGCGCCATCCAGATGATACGCCTCGATCATAGATTTCATCGTTGCCAGCTTGTCTCCGGCGCCCCGGTTGAGAATGGGGTAGATATAAGTGCGCGCCATGCCGTCAATCGGATCCTGTGTGTCAATCAGGTTTGCCAGCTCGCCCCAGGCGTTGGTGTAGGTGGAGGCGACGATGGCGATGCCGTGCCGCCCCAGGTATTCAGCCAGGTAGCGCAGGCGATACCAGATAGGCAGGTTATCCCACAGCAGGCGCTTCCGTTCGTTCTTGACCACCCCTACCCCGCGGGCAATACGCTCATCCACCTCTTTGAGCATGGCTGCGTAGAAATCCACCGTGTATGGCTCGCCGCGCATTTCAACCACCGGCGCCATCTGAATGAACTGGTCGAAGACGGAGATCGGTGCCGGGCGATGTTGGCAGCGCTGGATGATCTCCAGCCACAATTGGGATGCCTGGCGACTGAGCAGGGCGACCTGCTGCAGCCGCCGCGGTTCGAGGGATTTACCTGCCACCCTCTCCGCCACCTGAATCGCTTCTTCGATTTGCCGTTTGACGAAATCCACACTGTGTTCCGATACCTGGGTATAGACAAAAGGCGTATCAATGAGCACCAACGGCGCCCCAAAATGATGCGCCAGAACGCGATACCAGAAGAGGACCGTCTGGCAGATATTGGTGCAAGCCAGGAGCAGGTCGGGTTTAGGCAACTTACCGACAGGGGTCTTGCCCGAGAGCGCCGCGCCGATGTCCGTGCGGGCGTAAGAGCACAGGTCACGCGAATAACCGGCATTCTCCGCTTCTGAGGCGATGTCCTCCACAACGCGCATCGTCCCGCACAACGCGCCGTGATTCTCCGGGAAGAGGACGAAGTAATCCAGGGCTTTGAGGAATTCGATCGGCGCGCCGGAGGTGACCCAGGCGACCTTGCGCCGCAGATAGGCGTGGTGACCCTCCAGGTAGTGTCTGGCGATCAGTTCTTTCGTCCGGGGGGAGATTTTTAATGGGGGAGCAAGGACATCGCTTGTCCAGTGCGACCCGGAGCGCGCCTGCCACTCAGCCTGCCAGCGGCGCGCCCGCAAGAAGCTTCGACCGATCAGAGTGACGTTCAGGTGGTAGCGAAGCGAATCCACCGCGCTCATTGGACCATCTCCAAAAAGGCTGCCAGCCGGGTGCGGATCGCCTGGGTCAGCTCATCGTTAAGGTCCACCTCAATCGTCAACGAAGGGATGCCTGCCTGTCGCAATCCCTGACGAAGGAGAGGCAGGTCAAACAGCTCCGGCTCGCAAAACTTGACCTCATAGAAGATGACCCCCCTGGCGTCAGTGAGGCGCACCAGGCGTAGCAGGTGATCCAGACGCTCGCCAATCGGGCTGCCTCGCGTCGAATCGGGGGGAGCGTACACAATCCGTTCCGCCATGCGCCGAAATGGGTCATCGCTCGAGCCGGGGGGATACAGCCGACGCCCGCAACAGGCGAGATCGTCGCCAACCACACGCCCGCCCATCTCAGCCAATGCACGGAACAGATTCATTGGTTCAGGGACGATGCCCGAGAGGACGAGCGGGATGCCATCCCGTTCCATCTCGACGGTTTGCGAGAGCGTGGCTTCGGCTAGCGCGCTGAACCTTTCCGCGGGCAGGTATTCACGGCTGCGAAGCAGGCGATAGAATGCCTCGTCGTCAAGGGACAGATGAGCGCGCTGCTGGTGGAGCGCGGCGAGCCATCGGTCCGCCTCTTCTTCGCGCTGGATGCACGCCATCAGATCCACTTCAGATGGCGAGTGGGTTGTGATCATCTCCAGGCACCGGTAAAGCCTGCGGAATTCGTCTGCCAGGAATGTCACATCGCTTTCCCGTCTGCCACGGGGCAGATAGAGGGTCAGGACAGGCTGAGATGGGCAGACGAAATCGAGCAGGATGCTGCCCAAACCCTGCAGCGAATCACAGGCGTGTGGCACAAACAGCAGATCGACCACATCGAGACCGCCCTTCTGCAAGAATGAGAGGGCGTTGCGGACGATGGAGCAGATATACGGCTGGACATGCGCTTCCCCGGCGCCGCCATGCACCCTGGGCGGTCCCCACACCTCAACCGGCAGATAACCAAAGGCGCGCAGGAGCGCTCGAGGGTAGTGTATTGGAAAGACCGCGACCACTGCGCCACCCCCCTGCCGGTATTCACGGATGGCGTCCATCCGTTTGGGAATCTCCACTTTCTGCGGGAGGTTGTCCTCTGGCTCCATTAATTATAAGTATAGCAAAACGTCGCTGATCGCTCCACCTGGGGGTTATTACATCTCCAGCATGATTTTAGGTCGGTACTGCAACGCTTCCGCCAGATGTTGAGGCTTAATCTCCTCGCTGCCTGCCAGGTCGGCAATGGTGCGCGCCAGTTTGAGCAGGCGGTGATAAGAGCGCGCCGAGAGCTGCAACTGATTCATCGCCGTGCGCATCAGGGCGCGGCTGGCGTCGTCTAGCTGGCAGAACTGGCGCACCTCCGCCGGGCGCATATCGGCGTTGCAGGTGATGCCGATCGGTGGAGAGGCAGCATGCTGCCTCTCTACCAGTTTGGAAAACCGTTCTCTCTGGCGCTCGCGGGCTGCTTCGACCCGCGTCTGGATGACCGTCGAAGGCTCGCCCAGGCGCTGATCGCTGAGTTTTTCGTATTCGACCCGCGGCACCTCGACGTGGATGTCAATCCGGTCCAATAGCGGACCTGAGATGCGCTTCTGGTATTTGGTGATAGTCGCCGAGGAGCAGGTGCAGGGTTTGACCGGGTCTCCGTAATAGCCGCAAGGGCAGGGGTTCATCGCGGCGATGAGCTGAAAATTGGCGGGGAAAGTCAGCGAACCCTGAGCGCGGCTGATGGTGACGGCTTTGTCTTCGATGGGCTGGCGCATCACCTCCAACACGCGCAGACCGAACTCGGGTAACTCGTCCAGGAAGAGCACACCACGGTGCGCCAGGGAAATCTCACCGGGGTGAGGCCAGTTGCCGCCGCCCACCAGCCCGGCATGCGAGATGGTGTGGTGCGGAGCGCGGAAGGGACGGCTGCGGATGAGGGGTACATCTGAAGGGAGCAGGTCGGCGACGGAGTAAATCCGGGTTACGTCCAGCGCCTCCTCGATGCTCATGCGGGGCAGGATGCCCGGGACGGCGCGCGCCAGGAGCGTCTTGCCCGCCCCAGGAGGACCGATCATCAACACATGATGCCCACCGGCGGCGGCAATTTCGAGGGCGCGCTTGACATGCTCTTGCCCCTTGATTTCGCTGAAATCGGTTGGGGGTATGCCAGGGATCTCCTCAGCCGAGGTGGGCGGTTGGGGAGAGATCAACTGGATGTCTTCTAGATGCGCCTGCAACTCCGCCAGGGTCAGGACGGGAATCACTTCCAGGTCTGGTATCAAAGCCGCTTCGGCGGCATCGCTGGCAGGCACGAAAATGCGCTCAAAACCCTGCTGACGGGCGACAGCCGCCATTGGCAATACTCCTCGCGCATGGCGCACGCGCCCGTCCAGGGAAAGCTCACCGACGATCATGGCGTTTTCCAGGCTCTCCGGGCTGATTTGACCCGTGGCGACCAACACGCCGACGGCGATGGGCAGGTCGTATGCTGGACCTTCTTTGCGCACCGAGGCTGGCGCCAGGTTGACCGTCAGACGTTTGCGCGGGTAGTGCAACCCGGCGTTTTTAATCGCAGATTGCACCCGTTCACGGCTTTCCTGCACCGCCGCGTCTGGCAAGCCGACAATTGCCATGCCGGGCAATCCGTCGGCGGTGTCCACCTCGACTTCGACGATCACCCCCTCCAGACCGATCACCGCGCATGAATAAACCCGAGCCAGCATAGCTTAAGTTTAGAGGAGGAGTGAGGAAAAGTCAACCGCCACAACTTGCCTTACACAATTGACAAGCGTGGAGGGCGCTCACAGACGCGTTGCCTGCTCTGGATTTTATGCTTACTTCGGCAGGGCAAAATCCACAGTGTAATAGCCGCCGTATTCGCTGTTGGGGTCGTAGACGTAACCGATGCCCACTTCGGTGACCTGACTGTTCAGGATGTTGTCGCGGTGCACCTGGCTGTTCATCCACCATGTTACCGCCCCCTGAGCGTTGCCGCCGAATTGTGGGTCGCCCACGTAGATGTTCTCCAGAGGGTAAGTCGCGTAATCGTAGCCCTGGGCGCGGATACGATCTGCCCAATTGGAGCCATTCGATCCGGTGTGAGAGACGAAGTTGTTGCACGCCATATCGGCGCTCTGAACGCGCGCCGCCGCTGTGAGGGCAGTATTCAGTGTCAGAGGACTCAGCGCGTTATCTACACGTTGCTGGTTGATTAAGTTCAGCACCTGAGCCTCCACGTTGCTATCCACCTGGGCGTTGCAGCCCATCGGTGTGGGCACGGGAGGTTGAGCGCCGGGATCAGGCTGCGGCTGGTCGTTTTGATCCAGAAAGCGCACCGCAATCCTCACCCAAAACAGGTCGCTTTTGGCGCTGCCTGTGCCAAACCGCACTCCATTGGGATCCTCAAACTGCCAGGTGCTCAGGTACGGACCGCCGCGCGTGGGTGCCCTCATGTCAATGGAGATATCCACCTGCTCGCCAGGTAGCACTGTGGTGGGGAAGGGATTGCTGAGCGGAGCGCCCATGATCTCGCCGCCCTGAAAGACGACTTTGTAATCCGGCGTCCAGGTGCAGGTGCCCTCATTGCGAAAACGCCAGGTCTTGGTGAAGGTCTCGCCTTGTTGGAAGAAGGTGTCGTCGGGCACGCTGATGTCGCCATAGAAAGCCGCCTTTTCCTGGCACTCGCCCGAGTCAGCGCTGGTATCCCCGCCGGGCAGGGTTGGCGCAGGGGAAACCTCGGTGGGCGTCGGTTGGGGAGGCTGTGTCTCGGCAGGCGTTGGGGTGGGGCTGGCTTCTGCGGTCGGGCTTGGGCTGGGGATTTCAGTTGGGGCTGCGGTTGTGCTGGTTGGCGTTGGTTCAGCCAGGGGCGGAGTGGCGGTTGGGTTGAGGGAGATCAACGGCGACGCCGTTGGGTTGGCTGTGGCGACCGGCAGCAGGGCGGTCGGTGAGAGGTCAGCCAGAGCGGATGCCGGTCTATCAGCGCGACAGGCGGATAAGACCAGCAGAATAAGGATAAAGAAAATTGTTTTTGAGTGTAACACCGAGATTAATCTCCCCAATTCAGACCGTATAAATCAAGATATGGTACAAAGGGATATTGTATCTCATCTCTGGATATTTGCCAGACCAATTTTGAGAATGCTGGGGATTTTCGCCCCTGGCTGAACTGTCCCCCCTAGCCAATCAGGCGACCAGGTGCGTACCGTCGCTTTGCAGCTCAGGGAGCGGCGCTTGTTCACGGCTGGAGAGGTATCGCTGCCGGTAGTAAAGCGCACCCATGAGCAAGACAAACTGGATAACGGCTGAAATGATGGTGGAGAACTGGTTGTAATAAAACAGGAGCAAGTTCACAACCGTGAGATAGACGAGCAGGGCAAAATAGCTGAAGCTAATCCCCAGGCGCTCACGCCTGGCAGCGAGCAAGATTGCCCCAACGATCAATGCCAGTCCGGTCAATCCATGGAGGATCTGCAAACGAATGAACAGGATGAGGGTGTTGCGGCTTGCGTTTTGCAAGATTGGGTTCAAAGAACTGACCACTGATTCCGGCTGCGCCCGGATCAAAATCTCTCGCATGGGAACGATGAGGGATACAAGCCCCAGCGCGCCGATGCCAAGCACCAGCAGGAAGCGGAAGCGCGCCTGGCTCAGGTGACGCTCTTCCAGAGCGCGGAGCCTGGTTTCGACCTTTTTCAGGCGGTGAGGCGCATAGGGGGCTAGATAGAGATTATCCTGTGTAAAGTATTCCATCAAAATATTTGCAAACTGAGCCAGCTCAGGCTGGTCTTTTTGCTCCGTCACGAAGCGCAGCCGCGCCTCTATGTCGGCTTTCTCACTTGGGTCGAGGTCGTGATCCAGGATATCGTCCATCATCTCCAGGGCGGTGTAGAGTTCTGCCCGGCTGTCTCGAGCGGTCGGGCGACTGAATTGGAGATAGATCAGGACGCAGATAAGGAAGAAGGCATAGACGATCGGCGCAGCCGCAGGGTAGAAATAATCGTTATTCTGGGTGATAAATTTGCCCACCTCATCGATGAACAAGCCAATTCCCAAACCGGAGAGAAGCGCCACAACCCTGTAGACCCAGCGGTTGGCAAAGATCAGCGGCAGCAACGCGGCGATAAAAAGTAGCAATCCACCCCAAAGCAGATGGGCGATATGCAGCCCTCCGCCGCCAAGTTGTGGGTAACCGGTAAGCTCCAGAAACAGCCTTGTGGCTGAGACCGAAAAGGCAAAGCTCAGGAGCATGATGAGCAGAAATTGTTCAGCGCCCGGTCTGCGCACGGGTCGGCGCACGGCGTGATAGTAACGACTCATGGGGGTTATTATAAGGGAAAAACGCGGGGTAAGCCCTTGGTTGTCCCGCTTCTAGCGGATGTTGAACCTGACCACGGTCAATTTGCCCGGCTGTACCTCCACCAATCGCTGCTGCATGCCCCCTAACCAGAATGAAACCTGGTATTTCCCCGGGGGCAACTCGCTGACGGCAAAACTCTCCCCCCAAGGTGAGCGACCCCGCATTTTCTTGTCCGAGTAGGTCTTGATATAGACCTGACCCAGGGCAGGATGACCGGGTCCGGCGAGCAGTTCCAGGACGACATTGCCCATCTGGATATAGTTGCCATCGGCGTCCTGGATGCTGCCTGCCAGCGCGCCGCTGAGTTCGCCGCTCTTGTCTGTGATGGGCGCCAGCCACAGCTCAGGGTTGCGGGTTGCATCCGGGCTGTTTTCGCCCAGCCGCAGCTCGAAATGCAGGGTGCTGCCGCCCACGTTTCCGGTCATGCCCACTTTGCCAATCTCCTGCCCGGCTATCACCATATCCCCTGTGTTCACCAAAACTTCAGAGAGGTGGGCGTAAAGGGTATAGAGTGGCTCGTTTATACCAGGCAACCGGTGTTCCAGGATGACCAGGTTGCCATAGATGTTTGTGCGGTTGGCATAAGCAACCTTGCTATCGTCGCCTGCCACAATCACCTTGCCATCCGCCGCCGCTATCACCGGGATGCCGCTGGAGTTGAGGAAATCAGACCCCAGGTTGGCGCTGCGCGTCGAACGCTGGTATTCGCCGTAGCGGTTGGAAGGGTCAACCGTAAGGCGTCCGCCTTGTCCAACCGGGCGTAAAAGCAAGAAAGAGCCCGGACTGACGCAAATCTCCTCCTTGCAGCCCAGGGTTGCTTCGGGCGGCAACTGGGTGGGTATGGGGGTGTCTGCCGGGGTGTCTACCGGGGTATCTGCCGGCACCTGCGGCGGCGCTTCGGTGGGTGGTATTGGCGATGGAGCCGGCGGGTTCTCAGCCGCTTGGGTGGGGATGGCTGTCTCTGGGAACGCTTCAGCGGTGGCGATTTGAGGGAGCGTCGGTGAGGGGATGGGTGTGCTCGCCGGGCTGCCGAATATCTGACAGCTGAGGCTGATTGCAGCAATAACCATGCTGACAAAGAAAATGGGGATGAGAGTCTTTCGTTTCATGAGGTTAGACTTGTTGGGCTACCAGGGTGCGTAGGCGAAAAATGCGTATGCGACGATCGCGCAGGCTACAATGCAGCACGACGACACGATTGCGAGCGCAATGATCGCGGTGATGGCGACCATTGCGCCGGAGGAGGGCGAGCTACCAGTCGCCTGCGCAGGAGAAACGTTGATTGCGGTTGGATTTGTCCCTTGAACTTGATCATCCATTGATGGTCTCCCAAATTTTAAAAAACAATGTTGAAGCTGTATCAGGATAGCACACCTGTCACCCCGAGTCAATTATCACTTGGTTAAGAGTTCATACCCCTTGACTCTCCTGTCGCTGGAGGGTGTATCATTCACCACGGCTCTTTTGCCACCATTGGTAAGGCTTACCAGGCGATCCTCGCCTGGATTCGCGCCAACGGTTACCATATTGCCGGACCGACCCGCGAATTGTACCTGAGCTATCAGCGCGGCGGCGACCAGAGCCAGTACGTCACCGAGATCCAGTTCCCGGTGATCAAGAGAAAGGACAAGATGATGAAAGAGGCGAAAATTGTTCAGTTGGATAAGTTCCAGGTGGTGGGCATGCCCTACCTGGGCAAGAACGAGCATAATGAGATCGGCGCCTTGTGGGATGAGTTCGTACCGCGCATCCCGGAGATTCGCCACATCCAACCCGGTCCGGAGGTCTCTTACGGCATTTGCAGCCCGCATCCCTCCGGGTTGATCGATTACATCGCCGCCGTGCCGGTTGCCCGGCTGGAGGATATCCCCTCGGGCATGGTCGGCAAAGAGATCCCCGCTCAAACCTATGTGGTTTTCCCGGCGTATGGGCTTGCCGATATCGGTCCCACTTATCACATGCTCATGGAGGAGTGGTTGCCTGCTTCCGGGTACAAGCCCGTGGATGGTTCCGACTTTGAGTACTACCCGGAAACTTTCGATCCCCAGGACCCGAAATCGGTCGTGTACATTTACTTCCCCGTTCAGAAAGCCTGATTGGCGTATCATCTTGCGGTGATTTAAACCCAGAACCGCCTCCCCTAAGGCGGTTCTGGTCCAAAACCTGCTCCCCCATTGAATTTTAGCTGGATTGGGGGCAGGAAGTTCTACCACCCCTGCCTCGATGAAGCGATGATGCATTCATCCCGCCCCCAATCGCTCCGCCCCCCGGAGAAGAGTATCTCAGCTCTTTCTAACCAGATAAACGCAGCCCGGTTTTGCCTGTTACGCGCATTGCAAAACCGAAAGCCGACCAGACGTTCCGTCGGTATCGGTTGGGGGTATGTTTTGTTTTACGACAGGTTTTCAGGGTTCAATCTCAGCTTGCCTGAAATGAGCACATATCTTGCACTGGATATACTGGCAAGAGGTTGAGAAATCCCTTAACAGGCTGCTTTCAGGAGGTCGTATGGCGAAAAAGACAGCTCTGGTGCTCAGCGGCGGCGGCGCTAAAGGCGCATTCCAGGTGGGCGCGGAGAAGTATGCGCGTGAAGTGAAGGGCTACCACTGGGACATCATCGCCGGGGTATCCGTCGGGGCGCTCAATGGGGCGATGCTGGCGATGAAGAAATACGAGCGGCTGCTGGAGATTTGGAACAACATCTCCAACGATCAGGTCTATACCGGCGGTTTTAACCTGCTCTCGGTGATCAAGCTACTCTTTGGCGCAAAATCATTCTATGGCAATCAACCCCTGCAGCGCCTGTTGCGCCAGGAGTTCGAGCCGGATAAGATCAACGTTGACCTGCGTGTGGGTGCAGTTTCGCTCATCAGCGGGGAGTATGTGGAATTCCACGGCGATGACCCTGATTTAGAGAGAGCGGTTTTGGCATCCACCATCATGCCGCTCATCTGGGAGCCGCTGGATGTCTCTGAAAAATGGCGGAGCATGGTGGACGGCGGGGTGCGCAACTTATCTCCGGTAGGGGATGTTCTGGACGCCGAGCCGGATGAGGTGGTGATCATCAACTGCAGCCCCGAAGCCTTTGATACCCTGCCCGCGCCCCCCAAAGATATCGTCAAAATCGGCTTGCGCACCCTGGACATCCTGCTCAATGAGCTGTTCCGCAGTGACGTGCGCGAGTTTGTACGCATCAACCACCTGGTCAAGCAGGCGGCAGTGTATGGTTTGACCCTTTATCACCCGGTCAGCGGGCGACCGCTGAAATACTTCGAGTGCAAGATTATCGAGCCCCAGGAGCCATTGGGTGACACCCTGGATTTCTCTCAGGCTGCTGTGCAACGCTCGCTTCAGGCGGGGGTCGAGCGCGCCCGCCAGGTGCTGGGTGAGGTGAAGCGCAGCGAACACAACGGTTGTTGATTACTGGCTCGAACTCACAAAATCAATCGCGTAGCGGGCGTCCTGGTAGGAGGGGTTCTCTGCCAGCGCGCGTTGAAAATTCGCCAGAGCTGCGTTCTTATCCCCATTGCGGTAGAACATCCAACCCTGCCAGAGCAAGGCTTCCTCGGAGTTGGGCGTGATCTGCAGGGCGTAATCGGTGAGCGCCTTCAAATCGTCCATGCGCCGGGAGTGGAAATAAGCAAAGAATGGACCAAACTGATAGCGCAGGAAGCGTTGGGGTAAGCCGATGCGTCGCGCCTGGTCGTAAGCTGTAGCCGCCTCATTATAACGCTCGAAGTACACCAGGTTGGTGCCCAGGTTGAACCAGGCGTAAGGGTTCTCGGGATCTTCTTCTGTCTCTTTTTGGGCTAATTCCAGGGCGTGTTGGCGGTTGTAATCTACGTCCCAGTGAGGTCCCAGGATGGTTTTTATCGTCTCTTCCATCCCTGGGGGATAGATCATGATATAGACGTAGTTGAAGCTCTGCCAGTCTTTCCTGAGCTTCTCATAAGGCACTTTCCGGTCTGGTCCCAGGTACGTATCCTGCGCGGTGAAGGTCTGGGTGGTGTCATCGTAGCCAGTGATCAGGTTGTAGTGGGCTGCCCACCGGTCGTCGTTGGGCCAATACACGGTGTCGAGCTGGAAGCTCTCCTCGATCATGACCGGGATGCCGGCAGCCATGATCTTCTTCAGCGTCTCCAGGTCGCCGCCCACCCGGAACTCGGTATTCAACCACCCGGCGCGGTTCCGGGAAAAATAAACCAGCTCTTCCACATTGACGTTACGGTCATCACGCTGGGGTTTGAGCATGTCGGCGATGGTGTGCTGGTCGCCCTCCCAGCCGAAGTAGCGCAGGTAAAGCGCCATGGTGGCAGGACCGCAGTTGTTGGCGTCTTGCTTTTCCCATAAGGGCGGTTTGAGTGACACGGACCCCGGAATGGGGGTGGGGGATGGGGTTGGGGTGGGTGTTGGTCCGGGGGTGGGAGTGGCGGTGGGGGCGTTGGTGGGGGTTGCAGTGGGCTCGGCGCGCGAGATGGTGATCACCTGCGGTGGGGGCAGCGCCGTGGGCAGTTCTCCCACCGGTTTGATGATGCCGCGCAGGTAAGCCATGGCGAAATCCAACCGCCAGCCCAGGCGGCTGTTGAGCGGGGGAAGCTGGTAAAGCAGCACGGCGAGCATCGCCAGGACAATGAGCGCCAGGGCGATTTTAACCGGTGAAAATTTGCGCATGGGCGGTATTGTATCACCGATTAATCCCCGTCTTCCGCCTTCTCAGGCTGCTCTAAACCTTTTCATGATTCTTCCCTTTAAGCTGCATCAACCAACACCCTTCCGCTGTCTCAGTCAATCATCTTTCGCCTGGATGAAATCGTGTAAAATAACCTGAATACCGTCAGCATGGCACATCCCGGCTGCCACGCCATTCCTGTATAGAGGACCTCTTCGATGGCAAAATACCGGATTATTGTCAACCCTGTCTCCGGAAGGGGCGCAGGTGAAAGATCAATCCCGCCTCTGCGGCAATACCTCGAGAGCCGGGGGATGGACTATGAATTGCTCAGGACGGAGAGACCCGGTCACGCCATCGAGTTAGCCCGGAGCGCGGCGGAGGCAGGTTGCGCTGCCGTCGTCGGCGTGGGCGGCGATGGCACCGCCAACGAGATCATTAACGGGCTGATGCAGGCGCAGGGTGGGGCGTCCATGGGCATGCTGGCGGTGGGGCGCGGCAACGATTTCGCCTTCGGCGTGGGCATCCCCAAAGGTTTAGAGGCTGGCTGCCGGGTGCTCTCGGATGATTACCGCCAAAAGATTGATATTGGTCGGGTGGTTGGCGGCGACTATCCCCATGGGCGTTATTTTGGCAACGGGGTTGGCATCGGCTTCGATGCTGTGGTTGGTTTCGAGGCTTTAAAAATGACCCGCCTGACGGGTTTCCTGTCTTACATTGTCGCTGCGCTGAAAACGATCTTTCTTTACTACCAGGCGCCAACTTTATGCATCGAATACGATGGACAGGAACTCAAACTGCCCGCCCTGATGGTCTCGATTATGAATGGACGGCGCATGGGCGGCGGGTTCATGATGGCGCCCGATGCCAGCCCGGCGGACGGCTGGCTTGATTTATGCATCGCCGGGCAGGTGAGCCGGGGGCGAATCTTCACCCTGATCCCACACTTCCTCAAAGGGGATCAGAAAACGCAGGCGTCAATCACCACCGCCCGGGGGCGACATGTGCGGGTGACCGCCCTGGAAGGGGTTCTACCTGCTCATGCGGATGGCGAGACCCTGTGTGAGCAGGGCAAACAGCTCACCATTGAGCTGCTCCCGTCTCAGCTTGAGCTTATCTGCCAACCGACGGAGGCGAAGTCATCGCTATGAGCCTGACAGATCGGATGGTCAATACCACCATCAAGCGCCTGGCGCGCATCTTGTGCCGGGTGGATGACCGCGCCCTGGCTTCAGTGCCCACCCACGGACCCTTGCTGCTGGTCGCCAATCATGTCAATTTCCTGGACGCGCCGGTGGTCTATACCCACTTAATGCCGCGCCCTGTGACGGGCTTTGTCAAAGCTGAAACCTGGGATAACCCACTGATGGGCTTGCTCTTCAACATCTGGGGCGGCATTCCCATCAAGCGCGGCGAACCGGACATGGCAGCCCTGCACCAGGCACTGGAGGCTTTGAACGCCGGCAAAATCGTCGCCGTGGCGCCGGAGGGCACGCGCAGCGGCGATGGACGCCTGAGGCGCGGCTATCCGGGTATCGTGATCCTGGCTCTGCGGAGTCGCGCCCCGGTGCTGCCTATCGCTTATTATGGGGGAGAGCAATTTCGCCATAACTTGCGACGCTTACGCCGCACCGATTTTTGTATCTGCGTCGGTCGCCCCTTCATCGTCGAGACGGGGGAAGAGCGAGTCACGCGCCAGTTGCGCCAGACGATAACCGATGAGATCATGTACCAGATCGCTGCCCTGCTTCCCCCTGCCTACCGGGGTGAATACGCCGATTTGCAGGCTGCAACCCAGAATTACCTGAAATTTCTGGGCTGAGGCGAGCTTTATATGTGCCTTCAAATCTCTCTAAACCTGTTGCCTCCACCACCCAATCGGTTATAATTGCGGACATGAAGTATCATATTTGGACTGAAGGCTGCCAGATGAATGTGGCAGATTCGCAACGCGTCGCCTCCGCCCTGGAGCACCTGGGCTACCAGGCTGCCTCCCAGGCCGAGGAGGCTGATGTGATCGTGCTCAATACCTGTGTGGTGCGCCAGAGCGCGGAGGATAAAGCCATCGGACGGCTGTATTCCCTGCGCCCGCTCAAACAGCGCCGTCCGGATCTGGTGATCAACCTGATGGGCTGCCTGGTGGGCGTTAAGGGTCACGAGCTGCTCAGGAAGCGCTTTCCCTTCGTGGATGTCTTCTCGCCACCCTCAGACCCGGGTCCGCTGGTGGCTTACCTGACCCAGGGCGACAGCCGCGAGCTGGAACAGGCGGAGACCCGGGCGCGCTTTGCCCTGATGGATGGCGACCTGATATTGCCGGCAGGGGAGCGGGGCAGGTTGGTCGCTTCCTTCGTGCCGGTGGTGCTGGGCTGTTCGCACGCCTGTACATTCTGCATCATCCCCTATCGCCGCGGCGTGGAGCGTAGCCGCCCGGTGGGCGAGATCGTGGCTGAAATCCGCGCCCTGGTTTCCCAGGGGGTTAAAGAAGTGACTCTCCTGGGTCAGATTGTGGATCGCTATGGCAAAGACATCCCTGGTGGACCGAACCTGGCGGCGCTGCTGCGCATTGTCCACGAGGTGGAGGGTTTGGAGCGCATCCGCTTTCTCACCTCCCATCCCAACTGGATGAGTGACGAGTTGTTGGAGACGGTGGCAGAGTTGCCCAGGGTCATGCCCCACATCGAAGTCCCGGTGCAGGCAGGGGACGACCAGGTTTTGGAGAACATGAGGCGCGGCTACACGGCTGACGATTATCGGCGCCTGATCGAGAAAATCCGCCGACGCATCCCCGGGGTTGCCATCGCCACCGATGTTATTGTGGGCTTCCCCGGCGAGACCAGGGAGCAGTTCCAGCGCACCTATGACCTGTTGGCGGAGTTGGAGCTGGATGTGACGCATCTGGCGCGTTATTCGCCTCGTCCAGGCACGGTTGCCGAGCGGCGCATGCCCGACGATGTGCCGGACGAAGAGAAGTGGGAACGCTTTCGCCTGCTGGAAGAGCTTCAGGAGGGCATCGCCGCTAAAATTAACGCCCGGTACCTGGGCGAAAGGGTGGAGGTGCTCTTCGAGGAGAAGGTGCGCGGACGTTGGAAGGGGCGCACGCCCACCAATAAGCTGGTGTTCGTGGAGACGGACGAAGACTTGACCGGGCAGGTACGCCAGGCACAGGTGACCTGGGCTGGTCCGTGGTCTATGCAGGCGGTCTTGCCGCGCCGCTCCGGGGATAGCTTGCCCCTCGAAGCCATCACGATTTCAGCATAGCAGGTCCCTGCCTCAAACCTGGTTTAGAACCTATCCGATAACCTCTGGCAGGTTGAGAAACCTGCTTACTCAGGACGGCTTTCCAAAGGCAGGTTGAGAAACTGCCCCACTTAGGGCGGCTTTCCCAAAGCCGTCAAGAATTTCCGGACAGGTATGAGAGCAAATGCAACACCTGTTCGAAACGTCGGAATTGCATTTTTACCCGACTCGTTGTACACTCCCATTAAGCACAAGTTTCACTGTAACCTGGCGTCGCCTGGAACTATCCTTAAGCGTCAGCCGTCTTAAGGATTGACGAGATGAGGAGGAGAAGCATGGAACGTACTCATAAAAAGTCTTTCCTGCTGTTGGGTCTGGCGTTGCTGGTGATCATGTCCTGCAACTTGCCAGGGGTTGCCACACCCACCGAAGAGGGCGCCAGCGCCATTTACACCGCCGCGGCGCAGACGGTCATCGCTCAGGTGACCCAGATCAGCCAGCCGCCGGTTACTCCGCTGGCATCGCCCTCGGCTCTGATCCCTACCTTCCCGCCGCCAACCTCGGTTCCGCCTACTCAGATACCGCCCACCAACACCGCTCCCCCGCCAACAACTGCGCCGACCAACACCCCGGTCCCAACCAGTATCCCGGTGGCTTGCGACGCGGTGAAATTTGTCAGAGATGTGACCGTGCCGGATAATACCGAGTTCGTCCCTGGCGCCCGCTTTGTCAAGACCTGGCGGCTGCGCAATGTGGGGACATGCACCTGGACCACCGGTTATGCCCTGGTTTTTGTCAGTGGGGATGCAATGGGCGCGCCGGCAGTGGTGCAGTTGCCGAACAATGTCGCTCCTGGGAACGCGATTGACCTTTCGGTGAGTCTGATTGCCCCAGATAAAGCCGGCACTTACCGGGGCAACTGGAAGCTGCGCAACAGCAATGGCGTCGTCTTCGGGTTGGGCGATAACGGCGCCAGACCTTTCTGGGTGCAGATCAAGGTGGTGGTGCAATCCGGCATCACCTACGACTTCCTGGTGAAAGCCAGAGAAGCCGAGTGGATCAGCAGCGTGGGCAGCGGTCCGGGCACCGCCTTGAGGTTTGGCGGCGCGGTGGATGATCCCAACGGTGTTGCCACCATCGTCGACTCGGTGGTGTTGGAGACCGGCGCCACCTCCGGTAAAGTGTTGCTGACCTACCCGCGCCGCGAGGATAACGGCGCCATTTCGGGCTTGTTCCCGGCTTATACTGTGCAAAACGGCGACTTTCTGAGGGGCAAGTTGGGCTTTATGACCCCCAGCGGGAGTTGCGGCTCAGGCAAGGTCAAATTCCAGATCGTGTACAAAGACGGCGGCGCTCCCAAGCTGCTGCAAGAATGGGTCAAGAGCTGCACCGGCAATTTCATTGACGTGAACATTGACCTGAAATCTCTGAGCGGCAAGTCGGTGCAGTTCGGGCTGGTGGTCACCGCCGAAGGCTCATCTCAGGACGATTGGGCGATCTGGAACTCGCTGCGCATCGAGCATTAGATTATTTTCTTGGATTGATGTGAAACACGCCGGGAGTTGGGCATTCTTGCTCAACTCCCGGCGGTTTGTCTGAGATGGCAAATATCAATTAACCCGGATTCGATTCGCCGAGGGTAACCTCTACCTGGATTTTTTGATCGCCTCTTGCCGCTTCCACCGCCACCTTATCGCCGGGGTTGTACTGGAACAATGCGTTGATGAAGGAGTGATTCTGATCAATCGCCACATCGCCGATCCTGGTGATGATGTCGCCCGGGCGCAAGCCGGCTTTGCTGGCAGGACTGTTGGCGACCACATCCGTCACGTAGGCGCCCCATGAGACGGGCAGGCTGTAACGCAGGGCGATGCCGGGGGTGATGGTCTGCCAGCGGATGCCGAGATATGGGCGAGAGAAGTAGCCCTTCTGGATGATCTGTTCTGCCACCGCTCGGGCGGTGTTGACCGGCAAAGCAAACCCCAACCCCTCTGCCACAGCCCCGGTTCCGCTGCTGCGCACCACCAGGGTGTTGATGCCGATCACCTCCCCTGCCAGGTTGACCAGTGGACCGCCCGAATTCCCCTGGTTGATGGCGGCGTCGGTCTGGATCAGCCCTTCGATTTGATAGCCCATACCGGTGTCAATAGACCTGCCGGTCGCGCTGACCACCCCAACCGTGACCGTGTTCTTGAAATCGCCCAGGGGTGAACCGATGGCGATCACCGTCTCTCCGGGGTTGAGCACGTCTGAGTTGCCCAGGGTAGCCACCGCCGGGGCTGGTCCTTCTGTCTTCAGCACCGCCAGGTCGGCGTACATATCGGTGCCGACAATGGTCGCGTCTCTCTGGGTGCCATCGAAGAGGATGACCTGCACCTGCTTCGTGCCTTCGACCACATGGTTGTTGGTCAGGATATAGCCATCCTGGGAGATGAACACTCCGCTGCCACTGACCGTTTGATCGCCGGTTGGTCCGAAGAATGTCATCTGCCCGGGAATGGTGCCTACCACAGTGACCACCGCCGGACCGACGCTCTGCACCGCTCGGGTGATGGTGGTCTCGATTTCGGTTGTGCTATAAAATTGCTTTTCCTGGGTGCCAGCGCTGGTGGCAGGCAGCGCCTCCATGGATTGAACGGTTGTTTGCAGGCTGGTTGACTGATTCTGCCTGAGCGCCTGGTACACCCCGACCCCACCGGCGACTGCCCCAGCCAGCCCCGCAAAACCAGCCACAAGAATCACAAAGAATACGTATAAAACTCGTTTCCAGGACATACCAATCTCCATTTGACCGTAGAGATTTCTCTCAGGTTGGATGTAATATATTTGTACCCAATATTCATTCGTAACGCAAGGCTTCCACCGGCTGCAGGCGCGCTGCTCGCGTGGCAGGGTAAATGCCGAAGAAAAGCCCAACCGCGATTGAGAAGAAGGTTGCCAGAAGCACACTATCCAGGCTGACCACCGGAGTGATGGTGCTGCCGCTGAACTGAATCTGTCCCATCAAACTGGAGATACCCCATCCCAGTGCCACCCCGATGATCCCTCCCAACAGGCTGAGCACCATCGACTCGACCAGGAACTGGAGCAGGATATCGCGGCGTTTTGCCCCGACCGCTTTGCGCAAGCCAATCTCGTGGGTGCGCTCGGTGACCGTGGTGAGCATGATGTTCATGATGCCAATCCCACCCACCGCCAGGGAGATGCCGGCGATGCCGCCGAGGAAGAGCGTCAGCGTATCTGAAATTTGGGTGGCTGCCTCCAGGGTGGATTGTTGACTGGTCACGCTGAAATCATCGGCGCCTTCCAGCGTGCCATGCCGTTCGCGCATCAACAGGGTGACGTCATTCAAGACCTGGTCAATGGCTTTGGCGCTGGAGGCTTTGACGGTAATCTGGCTGATGACGCTGGAGCCGCGGAAGCGTGCGCCGCCCACCAGGCGGTACAGGGCGGTGGAGAGGGGAATGAAGACCTGGTCGTCCTGGTTCATGAAACCCGTGCCGCCTTTGCTGGCTAAAACGCCGATGACCTTGTAGGGTTGTCCGTTCAAGCGTACTTTTTGCCCCACCACCCCGGCTGTGCTTCCGAACAGGTTCTCTGCCACAGAGCTTCCAAGCACCACCACCAGGGAGCGCGCTTTTTGATCCGACTCTGAGATGAATTCTCCGTCTTCCAGAGTCAATGAGCTGACGGTTTCGTAGCCGGGCGTTACGCCCATCAGGCGGGTGCGGGTGTTTTGGCTCTGATAGACCACCTGGGCAAAGTTGCTGGTGGAGGAGGCGACCGCCACCACATTAGGCAACTCTGCCAGGGCGTCGGCGTCATCCAGGGTCAGGGTGCCAGCCGAACCCGCCCCGCTCTGCACGCCACCCTGACTGGTGCTACCGGGGGTGACGTAGATGAGGTTTGTGCCCATGCTCTCGATGCGAGAGGTGATGGACGCCTCTGCCCCACGCCCGATCGAGAGCATGGCGATGACCGCTGCCACCCCGATCACAATCCCAAGCACGGTTAGCATTGAGCGCAGCTTGTTGCCATTTAGACTTTCAAGCGCTTCTATAAATAATCGGTAGAGCTTCATAGGAATATCCTCGCCTTCATTCTTCGATCAGACCATCCCGTAGACGGATGATGCGCCGGGCGTGGGCTGCGATGGCTGGATCATGGGTGACGATCAGCAGGGTAAGCCCCTGCTCGTGGTTTAGGCTGAGCAGCAACTGTAGAATCTCGGCGCCGGTATGCGAATCCAGGTTGCCGGTTGGCTCGTCTGCCAGGATGATGTCAGGCTCATTGATCAGTGCCCGGGCGATTGCCACGCGTTGCTGTTGCCCCCCGGAAAGCTCTGTGGGGCGGTGGAGCATGCGGTCTCCCAGTCCAACTGCCTTCAGGACAGTCTCCGCTCTCTGGTGGATTTCCTTTTCAGGTTTTCCCCCGTTGTACATCAGCGGCAACTCGACGTTGCGGCGGACGGTCATGCGCGGCAACAGGTTAAACTGCTGGAAGACGAAGCCAATTTTCTGGTTACGGATGGTTGCAAGTTCGTCTTCATCTATCTTGCTGATGTCCTTGCCTTCCAGCAAATACTCGCCGCTGGTAGGCAAATCCAGGCAGCCCAGGATGTGCATCAGAGTGCTTTTACCTGAACCGGATTGACCCATGATGGCTACCACCTCGCCGCGCTCGATGCGAAATGAGACCCCCCGCAGCGCTGGCACTTCCACACTCCCCAGGCGATAGGTTTTGGTGATATCGTGCACTTCGATCATCTTATGGCTCCGTTGTCCCCGCCGGGGAATCGTTCGCAGGCGGTAAATCGCCTGAAGCGCCGAGCAAAGCCTCCCCCAGGATCGAGATACGTTGGGCGGAGATGTTTCCCTTGCTGTCCTTCTCGCCGACCACCATGACCCGCAATCCCGGCTGGAGATCGCCGATGGCGCCGCTTACCGTCTTCTCAATTTGAGTTGTGTCTGAGAGGTGAACGGTGATGACGCTTTCTGCCGTGCTGAGGGTGACCACATTCCCTTCAACCGATTTCACCTGTCCCATGCTTCCACTCCCTGGCAAGCCTGCGTTACCTCTCTGGAACTGCCCGGCGCCTGAAGGTGGGCTGAAGTTATTTTGACCCTGGTCTGTCATCCCGCGTGCGCTCATAAAGCTGGCGCGAATCTGATTTGCCCGATTGGTCTGGTAGGTCATACCGGCGTAGAAGCTGCCGGCGGCAATTGCGCCTGCCAGTAAAACACACCCGACAACAATCCATATCGTTCTCATCTTTTTCTCCTGACTTCATTGATTCGACCTAGCCCTTTGAGCGTCAAATCAGGGCATGCCGGCAGGCGGTCCACCCATACCGCCGTCTAACCCACCCATGAACACGCGGTTGCCCTGGTTGCTGGATGCAGTGGTTGATGAGGTCGTGCCGTTGATCACCACGCTGTCGCCCTCGCGCAACTGGTCGCTGATTACCTGGCTCATCGAATTGCCCACCAGACCGACGCTTACCGGGACAGTAATTTGCTGCCCCTCGAAGAGAACGGTCACGATTTGTTGCCCGTTGACCGTGCGGATTGCCTTGTTGGGCACCAGCAGGGCGTCGTCAACCTGGGCGGTGGTGATGGTGACCGAGGCGGTCATGCCAGGACGGATATTTTCATCAGCGTTGGTCACCCGCACTGTCACCGGATAATTGACCACACCTTGCGAGACGCTGCCGACCATCCCGATCTGGATCACTTCGCCGCTGTATTGGGCGTCGGGGATGGCGTCGAATTCGATGACAGCCTGCTGACCGACCTTCAGGCTGGCGAGGTCCACCTCAGAGATTTCCAAATCAATATAGACGGATGATAGATCGTCGATGCGAAAGGCGATATCTCCGGAACTCACCAGGTCGCCGGTTTTCACATTGACCTGGGTGATGGTCCCGGCAAAAGGCGCCAGGAGCCGGGCGTGGTCCAGGGAAGCCTGGGCGGCGTCAACCGCAGCCTGAGCCGCGGCGATATCCGCCTGGCTGGGACCGTTTTTTACACGCTCATACTCACGTTGGGCGTCTGCCAGGGTGGCTTCTGCCAGGGCGATGGCGGCTTCACTGGCGCCGTTTTTGAGGCGATCCCATTCCGCCTGGGCTGCTTCCAGGTTTGCCTGCGCCACCGCCACGGCGGCGTCTGCCTGGGCGATCTCGATATCGGTGTAACCTTGCAGGTACCAGTTATAGGTGGCAAAGGCTTGATCCATCTTCTGCCTGGCAGTCATCAGGTTATTCAAGGCGCGCACCCGATCCATGTTGGTCAGGTTTTTCTTCTCGTATTTTTTATATTGCTTATAAGCCTCCTTATAGGCGGCTTTTGCCAGCAGGTAATCGGTCTCCGCCTTTTCGATCACCAGCTTATCGGTCGAGTGAGGGTAATTCATGGCGTTGCGTTTTTGCTGAGCCGTCTTGAGCGCATCCTGAGCGTTCGCCAATGCCAGTTGCGCCTGACTTGCCTCCTCTGCAGCTTTCTGCTTCATGCTATCCAGAGCTTGCTGGGCATCCACCACCGCCTGCAGAGCCTGCGCTTGCTGAAGTTTTGAGTTCAAGAGATCATCCAGATTTTGTTGGGCTTCGATCAGGTCTTGTTTGGCTTTGATCATCTCGGTGGAGAGCGTGGTGGGATCCAGGGCAGCCAGTACCTGGTTTTCCTCAACCAGGTCTCCCGGTTTGAGGGTCACCTCGCCGACCTTGCCCGATGTTTGCCAGACGATGGTCGCGCTCTGACCCGCGCGCGTATTGCCTGACGAGCTTAAGGTAGAGGACAGCGACCCCCGCGTGACCGTTGCCGTTTGGGCTACATTTGAGCTGGCGCTCTGGCTGCTCGCCCAAACGCGATACCCCACCACTGCAGCGATCAGGGTCACCACAACCAAGCCGGTAATGAGCATGCTTTTTTTCTTCACCTTTACCTCCTTTTCAATTGGACATCAGCCACCAGATCGGATTGCGGCTGAGTTGAGTTTGGGTCTACCAAGCGTAATTCTAGGATTCTATGCTGTGAGAACGCCAAGAAAATGCTGTGAAAATGCTGAGAATCGACGTTTTCACAGCAATTTCTCAGCAATATGGCATATATTAGACACTGTGGTAATATCGAGGCGTGACCCAAAAGATGCCCACTGTGTTGATTGTTGACGACGACTTGAAGCTGCTCAAAATGCTGCAGCGCACCCTGACCTATGAGAATCTGCAGGTGCTCACCGCCACCAATGGTCAGGAGGCGCTGCCCATCCTGCGCTCCCAAAAGCCGGATCTGGTCATCCTGGATTGGATGATGCCCAAGATGGATGGTTTGGAACTGGTGCGCAGGATGCGAGACGAGGAGGACAAAACCCTGGTGTTGATGCTGACTGCCCGCGACGCCATCGAAAATCGGGTGGAGGGGCTGGAGAGCGGGGCGGATGATTATCTGGTGAAACCCTTCGCTCCCGCCGAGCTGGTGGCGCGAGTGCATGCCCTGCTGCGCCGGGTTGAAACCAGGGCAGAGGAACAGCCGGTTACCTTCGCGGATGTCGTCCTGGATCCGGTCACGCGCCAGGCACGCCGGGACGAGATGGAACTCAGCTTAACTGTGACGGAATTCAATCTGCTTCACCTGTTTCTGCGCCATCCCCGCCAGGTGCTTGAGCGCAACCAGATTCTGACCCAGGTGTGGGGTTATGATTTCGGCGGGGATGATAACGTCCTGGAGGTGTATGTGGGCTACCTGCGCAAGAAGCTCGAGGCTGGCGGACGCTCGCGCCTGATCCATACTGTGCGCGGGGTAGGATACGTGATGCGAGAGGTGTGATGTCCATCCGTCTGCGCCTGACACTGCTATATAGCGCTATCCTGGCGTTGACTCTGATCATCTTCGGGGTCGCTCTGTACACCATCCAGGCGCGCTCCACGCTGGATTCGCTTAAACGCGATCTGCGGCTGAGCGGTGAAAACATCGCCAAGTCCGTTTTGTGGATGCACCTGCGCCCGGTTCCACCTGAACCGCAGACAAACCGCCGCCCGCCCATGCCATTTGAGGCGTTTTCCGAGTCGCCCGATTTTCAGGGGCTGCGCGAGCGCGAGGTCGTGCGCATCCTGGACGGGGAGGGCAATCTGGTTGCCAGCCCATTTGGGGTGGTGGAGGACGCCCTGCCGCTGAGCGCAGAGGGTCTGCTGCGGGTGCAGAACCGGCAAACCTGGTGGGAGATCGCTCCGGGGCAGGATGGACGCCTGTTGATTTACAACCTGCCGGTTGTGTCCGAAGGTGAGGTCATCTCGATTGTGCAGGTGGCGCGCCCCCTGGCTGAGCGGGATAGAACCCTGGCTGTTTTGGGCACCACTTTGCTTGTTGCCGGTATCTTGACGATATTGATTGCTTTTGGCATCGGCTGGGTGATTGCGGGCATTACCCTGCGCCCGATTCATGCTATCACCCGCACCGCGCAGGAAATTGGCAACGAGAGTGATTTCTCGCGACGGGTGGACTACAAGGGACCCAACGACGAGGTCGGTCAGTTGGCGACGACCTTCAACTCGATGCTCTCGCGCCTGCAGGAGGCTTACCAGCGGGTGAACCAGACCTTGAATATGCAGCGCCAGTTCGTGGCGGACGTATCGCACGAGCTGCGCACGCCGCTGACCACAATCCGCGGCAATCTGGCATTGTTGCGCCGGGAACCGCCCCTGCCCGTTGCGGAGCAGACGGACGTGCTCGCAGACCTGGTGGATGAGAGTGACCGACTGATCCGCCTGGTGAACGATTTGCTGGTTTTGGCGCGCGCCGACGCCGGGCGCAGCCTGGTACTGGAGACGATACAGCTTCAGCCAATCATCGAGGAAGCCTGTCGCCAGGCGCGGCAGTTGGACCCCAAACGGGAGATTGTGGGAGCATCCCAGGAGGTCACCGCCCTGGGGGATAAAGACGCGATCAAGCAGGTTCTGCTGATTTTATTGGATAACGCTTTGAAATACTCCCAAGGGAAGATTACGGTCGCGAGCGGGGTGACGGGCAGCCGGGCGGTGATCAGCGTGAAAGACGAGGGTCCGGGGATTGCGCCGGAGGTGGTGGCGCATGTGTTCGAACGGTTTTACCGCGGGGATGTCAACCCGGATGTGCCGGGGTTTGGGTTGGGGCTGCCCATCGCCAAATCGCTGGTGGAAGAACAGGGGGGCGCCATCACCATCGAGAGCGAGGTGGGGCAGGGCAGTGTGGTGCGGTTGTTCTTGCCGCGCCCGGAGGCGGGGTGAATCGGAACAAATGTTATAAAGCCCGATTGAACTGGTTACGAGCTTAGGAGAGGGGAAAGGTTTTCTGGCGTTTTTCCGATGAACTTTAGACAAAGCGAATCGGTGTCAATATCGATCTCATCTGACCGGGCAAGCCACCTGCCATTCACGATGGAGACATTTCGAAAATTCTCGTACTGATTCCAGTAAGTAAAGACACCCTTCCCAACAAGGTGGGAGAGGTCAACCTCACCGCTCCTTACGTAAACTCAGAGCGCAAGTCCTCCGCCCTGGGTGCGGTATACTTGAAGGGTGATCGTCTTACCAGGAGGTGTGATCGTGAAGAAACTATCTCCCTTGTGGGTGATCCTGTGCCTGGGGGCGCTGCTGCTAACCGCCTGCCGGGGGCGGGGAACGGCTGAGCCGACCGCCACCCAGCCCGATCCGGGGGCGGTGCGCACCGCGGCAGCGGCGACGGCGGCGGCGGGCATGACCCAGACCGCGGCGGTTCCCCCCACCCCGACCGCGACGCTCACTCCCACCGTGCAAGTCACCCTCACCGAGAGCGCGCCGCTCTCCCCCACCCTGACCGTGACGCCCACGGTGACCATCAGCGGCGTGGATAAGCTGGAATTTGTGGCAGATGTGACCGTGCCGGATGGCACGACCTTCAAGCCGGGCGATACCTTCGTCAAGACCTGGAAGTTGAGAAACAGCGGTACCTCCACCTGGGGCAGCGGTCATTCCCTGGTGTTCGTCAGCGGCGAGCAGATGGGCGCGCCGAATTCGATCCCATTGTCGGTGACGGTGCCGCCGGGCGAGACGGCGGATGTCTCGGTGAGCCTGACCGCCCCGCAATCGCCGGGCAGCTATTTCAGCTTTTGGGCGCTGCGCGGTCCGGCGGGTAACATCTTTGGCGTGGGTCCAAATGGAGACCAGCCGTTTTACGCCCAGATCATCGTCTCCGGCAGCGGCGCAGGCACGCCGCCCCCCACAGGCGCTTCAGGTAGAATCGTCACCAATGTGTCCCTGGTGGTGGATAACGCCGATGTTCAGGACACCTGCCCGCACACGTTCTATTTTGTGGCGCGCTTTGCCCTCAACCAGCCCGCCCAGGTGAGCTACCAGTTAGACGCCGAGACCGGCTTTGACCTGACTCTGCCGCCGCCAAGCACGGTGGCGCTGGATGCCGGCGTGCACACCCTGACCTACACCCTGGAGTTCCGGGATGGCGTCAACGGAGTTGCCCAGTTCCACGTCACCGCGCCAGAAGACGTGAAATCCAACCCGGTCAGTTTCAAGCTGACGTGTCAGTAGTCTCGCTCACCCAGGGGGTTAAAGCCCGGGCGCATGAACTCGGCTTTGTCCTGGCAGGGGTGACTACCCCTCACCCGCCGCCCCATCTTGAGGTTTTTGAGCGCTGGCTGGAAGCGGGGCGGCAGGGTGAGATGGCGTATCTGGGGACAGAGCGCGCCCGCCAGCGTCGGGCTGAGCCGCGCCTGATCCTGCCCGAGTGCCGCTCAATTATGGTTCTAGGCGTTCCTTATTTTCCGCCCGGCGATGAACTGCCTGAACCGGAGATGGGGCGGGTGGCGGCTTACGCCTGGGGCGAGGATTACCACGAAGTTTTGGCGGAGCGCCTCAGGGCGCTGGTCATGTTCATCGAAGAGCAGGTGGGGCATCCGGTGCCAAACCGCTGGTACACCGATACCGGTCCGATCTTGGAGCGCGAGCTGGCGCAGCGCGCCGGGCTGGGCTGGATCGGCAAGAACACCTGCCTGATCCACCCGCGCCTGGGCTCGTACTTTTTGCTGGCAGAAATCCTGTTGGGGGTTGAACTGGAGCATGATCCTCCCTTTGAAACTGATCATTGCGGGAGCTGTACGCGGTGCATAGATGCCTGCCCCACCGCTTGCATCCTGCCCGACCGCACCCTGGACGCACGGCGCTGCATCTCGTACCTGACTATTGAGAAGAAAGGCGAGTCGCCCATTGAACTGCGCCTGCTGATGGGGAACTGGGTCTTCGGCTGCGATATTTGCCAGCAGGTTTGCCCCTGGAATCAGCGCTTTGCCCCGGCAAGGGGCGACCCCGCCTTTGCACCCCGCCCGGGATTACCCCAACCGGTATTGGTGGAAGAATTGCGCCTCAGCGCAGAGGCGTTCAACCGCAAGTTCAAAGGCAGCCCGGTCAGGCGCGCCAAGCGGCGCGGCTATCTGCGCAATGTGGCGGTGGCGCTGGGCAACGGCGGGCAAGCGCAGGCGATACCGGCGCTGGTTTCCACCCTGACCGGCGACCCCGAGCCGCTGGTGCGCGCTCATGCCGCCTGGGCGCTGGGACGGATTGGCGGCGAGGCTGCCCGCCAGACATTGCTCCAGGCGGTGCAGTCGGAACAGGAGTCCCAGGTGCGGGATGAAATCCGGGCGGCGCTAAAGGAGATTGGCTCTGAGACCTGATAGGTAAATTTCGTTGCGTTTATTTTACGGTCGCCAGCCTGTATAATTGGCGGTATCCTATTTCAGCCGTGCCGACTTCGTTATGCGCCGTTTACGCCTCATCTCTCTCCTGCTGATTTTCTTGGTCAGCGCCTGCCAGCCGCAAAAGGCGATTGTCACCCCCCTCCCCAGCGATCCACCTGCTGCTGTGGTGCATACCTCTACGGTGACTCCCTCGCCGATATCCCCTGCGCCATCTGCCACGCCGATTCCCTTATCCGCCACGCCCAGCCCGACGCCTGCCCTGCCCTCGCCAGTTCCCCCCACGGAGATGGCTTTGCCAACGCCTGAACCCGTGACCACTTTGCTCTTCACCGGGGTGATCGTGCCGGCGCGCTGCGTCCAGGCGGCGATTGACGAGCGGGGGGACGCTGATTATCCCTATGACGAGGTGCGAGATATTATCACCGGCGCAGACCTGGCGATTGGCACGCTTAACGCCACCATCAGCGATTATCCGCCGCACACGGGTTGCGTGCCGACCTATGTGCTGGTGGGCAGCTCGGGCAACGCCGACGCTCTGCAACGGGCGGGCTTCGATGTGATGAGCGTCGCCACCAACCATATCAAGAACTGCGGTTTGATGAATTGCGGCGATCGGGCGTTCTTCGATACGCTCGATAACCTGCGGCGGGTGAACATCCTGCCGGTGGGCGCGGGAGCGAACCACGCTGAGGCGATGCAACCGGTGGTGGCGACGGTGAACGGGGTGCGCTTCGGCATCGTCTCGCTGGGGCAGATCGAACCGCTGGCTTTTGCGGGGGAGGAGACCCCGGGAATCGCAGTGCTCAACCCGGAGAACCTGCGGGCGGCGATTCAGGCGGCGCGTCGGGTCTCGGATGTGGTGATCGCCATGCCGCATTGGGGACCGGAAGATGTGCCTACGCCCAACTATATCCAGCGCGAGCTGGCAAAACAACTCGTCGAAGCCGGGGCGGACCTCGTGGTGGGTAACCATACCCATGTGGTGCAGGCGCTGCAAGAGATTGACGGCGTGCCGGTCTTTTACGGGCTGGGGAATTTCGTCTTCGACCAGGGTTTGCCTGACCACAAGCAGGGCGTGATTTTGAAAGTTTATTTCAAGGGCAAGGAGTACGCCGGCTTTGACCTGATTCCCACCCATGTGGACAGAGACGGCACGGTGCACGTGGCGGGTCCGCAGGAGGCGGCTGAAGTCCTGGAGCGGACGCGCCAGGCAAGCCAGGCGTTGGGGACGGACTGGTGGATTCCGGTGTACCTCTCAAGTCTGCCAAAGGCAGAGTTGCAGGCGTTGTCTCAAGAAGAGAGAGTCCATCGCCTGTTCGAACAATGGCTGGAATATTGGCTCGCCCCGGCTTTACCAAATGTGGAGCGCATTCAAAGCTACGAAATCGAAGGAGTGGCAATTAATCAGGAATTAAACCAGCGCAACCAGGAGTATGGGGTGGACTATATGGTGAGGGTCACGTTTTCAGTGCGCCCAATAGTTCCGCAATATACAATCTGGATTGCAGGAAATGGCGAGCTCACTCCGGACGGCTGGGTGCGCCAGAAGAGCCTGTTTGTGGGTGTGCGAGAGGAGGGGGAACGATACCGTCTGGTGGTGCTGGGGACAGGGCTTTAGAGATGGCTTGCCTGGCAGCTTTGGCAGACGCCGAAGAGCTGCAGCCAGTGGTCGCCGATCTGGTAGCCGCTCTCCCGGCTCACTTCTGCCATCAATAGTTCGATACCCTCGCTGTCGCCGCTGAAGAATTCCACCCTGCCGCAATTCTGACAAATCAGCAGGTGCTGATGCCCGGCGCAGGCGGCAATGAACGCCTGGCAACCGGAGGGCTGGTGCACCCGCTGGATCAAGTCCAGTTCTTCCAGTTTCTCAATGGTGCGATAGACTGTCACCAACCCCAGTTTGGGGTAGTTTCGGCGGGCGCGCTCGAAAACGTCAAAGGGGTTGAGCACGTGCTGGCTGAGGGCGATCGTTTCGACCACCGCCCGGCGCGGCTCGGTCAGGCGGTAGCCGTTTGCCTGGAGGCGCTCCAACCAGGCGTCAATTTTGGGGTCAGATGGAGTCTGGTTCATGTTGGGAGAGCGCCAGATGCCTCTGGCGATAGGAGCGAAAAACGGTGCGGCTGATCCAGGCGAGGGCGAAAATCGCGGTGCTGGTGAGGACAATCGCCGCGCCGGAAGCGATGCTGAGGTAGTAGGAAAGATACAACCCGACCACACCGGAAAACGAGGCGATAGTCGCTGCCAGGGCGATCATGTAGGGCAAGCGGCGGGTGAGCAGGTAGGCAGTGGCGGCGGGCGTGACCAGCATCGCCACCATCAGCGCCACGCCTACCGTCTGAAGCGAGACGACGATGGAGAGGGCGATCAGTACCAGGAGCAGGTAATCCAGCAGTTGGGCGGGCAGGCGTAAAGTGGCAGCCAGCAGGGGGTCGAATGACAGCACCAGGAATTCTTTGTAGAGCAGCAGCATGATCAAGATGATCGCCATCCCAAAGATCAAAACCAACACCAGATCGCTGTTGTTCACCCCCAGGACATTGCCGAAGAGGAAATGTGCCAGGTCAACCGTGTAATTGCGCACGGTGGAGATGAGGGCAATGCCCAGGGCGAACATGCCGGCGAAGACGATACCTATGGCGGTGTCTTCGCGCAGCTTGGCGCCCTTACTGATGGCGCCAATGCCGATGGAGGTGATGACCGCGGTCAGGGCTGCCCACCAGAACAGGCTGCCCTGCCCCACCAGATAGCCTACCGCCAAGCCGGGCAGGATGGCATGCGCCAGGGCGTCGCCAAAGAAAGCCATGCCGCGCAGCACGACATAGGTGCCAACGGTAGCGCAGACCACACCCACCATGATGGCTGCCAGGATACCGCGCACCATGAAGGCGTATTGGAGTGGTTCAAGCAGGGTGCTCATGTCCCTCCATGTCATCGCAACAGGTATCACTCAACGCCAGAGTTTCGTCCTCGGTTTGAATCAGGCGCAGGTGCCCGCCATAAGCCTGGATCAGGCGCTCGGCGCTGAAGACCTCATCCGCGCCGCCGATCCCCAATACTCGCCGATTGAGCAATATCACCCGATCGAAGTGCTGGCTGGCGAGGTTGAGGTCGTGGGTTGACGCCATCACCGTCACCCCGCGCCGCTGCAGTTCTGCCAGGATCGCCAGGATGTCCTCCTGGGAATGCACATCCAATCCGGTGAACGGTTCATCCATCAGCATCAGCTCTGCCTCTTGCGCCAGGGCGCGAGCAATAAACATGCGCTGCTGCTGCCCTCCGGATAGCTCGCTGATTTGCCGATCAGCCAACTCTTCCAGGTTGACTACCTGCAGGCACTGACGCACATAAGCCCAATCAGCCGCCCTGGGATAGCGGAGCAAGCCCAGCTTGCCAATGCGCCCCATCATGACCACGTCGGTAACGTTGACCGGGAAATCCCAATCCACCTGGCTGCGTTGAGGGACATAAGCGATACAGATATGCCCTCCGGGTCCTTGTCCGTAGATTTTGACCTCGCCGCTGCTGGCGGGAAGGACGCCGGCGATCACTTTGAAGAGAGTGCTCTTACCCGCCCCGTTGGGTCCGATGACTGCGACGCGTTCGCCCGCTTCCAGACGTAGGGAGACGCCTTCCAATGCCACGACGCTATCGTAACGCACCGAGAGATCGTTAATCTCCAGGATGGGCGTCCCCGGTTGATGGGGGAGGTGAGAGCGGATAAAGGTGGGACGGCTGATCTGGCGCAGGTTTTTCATGGCATTTTCTGACTTATTTCAAGGCTGAGACGATGGCGTTGACGTTATAACGCATATAATCCAGGTAGCTGCCGGCTTCTCCATCGGGCTGGCTGAGCGATCCTGAATAGAGGCGCACCAGCCGGGTGCCGGTATCGCGCCCCACCCGCTCTGTCAGGGAGGGGTTGACCGCGGTATCTACGAAAAGGGCGCTGACGCCTAACTGACGAATGGCATCTTCCAGGTTTGCCAGTTCCCGGGCAGAAGGCTCCGCCAGGGTGCTGTAGCTGGGGATCACTGCCCCAACCTGCTCAAAACCATAGCGGCGCGCGAAATAGGCAAAAGATTCGTGATCGGTGACCAGGCGACGTCTTTCAGGGGGTATCTGGGAGACCTGCTCCTGAATCCAGCGATCCAGTTCGTCCAGCTTTTGGGCGTAGTCTTTGGCGTTTGCCCGATACAGGGCGGCGTTGGCGGGGTCGCGCTCGCTTAAGACTTGAGCAATTTTATCCACCCAGACCTTGACCAGGGTCGGATCGGTCCACACATGAGGGTCGCCGCCGCTATGTTCGGGGTCCGATTGGTCGCTGGGCTGGATTAATTCGATCCCATCGGAGAGAGAGACCACTTGCGCGCCTTGAGCGGCGCTGTTCAGGGTGCGCAGCAGTGATTCTTCCAGATTGGCGCCGTTGACGAAAATCACGTTGGCATCTGCCACGCGGGCGATATCCTGGGGGACAGGCTCGTAGCTGTGCGGGTCGCTGCCGGCAGGTATGAGCACGGTCAAGTCAATCGCCTCGCTGCCAACGTTTTTAACGATATCGCCAATGATACTGGTAGTGGCAACCACTTTGAGGTTGCCAGGGGGTTGGACTTCAGGCTGGGCAGCGCTGTTGCAGGCAACCAGGAAGGCAACCAGGAGAAGAAAGAAATACTTGTGTATGCGCATCAAGACAACCATTTTAGAAAATGAAAATCATTTTCATTATACCTCAAACCCAACCAACGTCAACCCCTTAAAACAAAGGCAGGCTTGGGTCGCAAGCCTGCCAATCTGTTCGCTCGTCGGATGGGTCAGGGCGTGGCGCCTGGGGCGGATGTGGTGGCGGGCAGTGTCGGCGCCCCACTGGTGGCGGTGGCAGGCGCAGGTGTGCTGGTAGGCACCGGGGTGACCAGCCTGACGACGATGATGAGCTTTTGTCCAGCGAAGATATCGTTGGGGTTGTCCAAATTATTCTCTTTGACAATTGATTCGATGGTACTTAAGAATCTTTCAGCGATGATTGCCAGCGTCTCCCCGGGTTTGACATAATATTCAATCTTTGTGCCCGGGCGGATATTTTCGGGAAGCGGGGTCTCGGTTGGCAGCTCGGTGTCCGGAGCGGGGATGGTGAGCTTATCGCCAATGTCAATGATGGGGTTGTTGGGGTCGAGGTTATTGATGGCGATCAACACATACAGGTCCACTTTGAAACGCTGGGCGATATCAAACAGGTTATCCCCTTGCACAACTTCGTAAATGAAAGGACCGCTGGGGGTTGGCGTGAGGGTTTCGGTGGGGGTTTCGGTTGGGGTGGATGTATTGGTGGAGGTGGGGGTCTGGGTTGAGGTGGCGGTGGGCGTGGCGGTCACCGTTGGCGTGGGCGTGGCTGAAGCAAAGAGGGAAATGGTTGGGGGGTTATCGCTGAGCAGCCAGAAGATGATGATGGCTGCGCCGATGATCAACAACACGGCAGCAATTCCCAGGATTAACGGCGCTTTCTGAGCCGTCTGCTGGCGTTTACGGTACGCCTCGATCACATTTTGGGGTTTGTCTTTTTCGCTCATATCCTGTCCATATAAGCCTTGTGAGGTAAGGCTGGGCTAAGAATAATTTATTCTACCCGATTTTTATCCGTTTTGTGAGTTGTGTGGTCTTGCGCCTTTGAGGGTATAATCGTTGCCATGAGAATAGCGGTATTTGGCGCTGGCAGCGTTGGCGGCTATTTTGGCGGACGGCTGGCTCAAGCCGGCGAGGAAGTGATTTTTATCGCCCGCTCCGAGCATCTGAAGGCGATCCAAAGCCAGGGTTTGCGCGTGGACAGTCCCAAGGGCGATTTTGTGATTCACCCTGCCAATGCTACCTCTGATCCTGCCGAGGTGGGCGCGGTGGATGTGGTGATCCTGGGGGTTAAAGCCTGGCAGGTGCCGGAGGCTGCCCGACAAATGGCTCCTCTGCTAAGAGAGGGCGCCTGCGTCGTCCCATTGCAGAACGGGGTGGATGCCCCTTTCCAACTGGCAGAGGTGCTTGGAGCTGAATACGTCCTGGGTGGTTTGTGCCGCATCTCGGCAATGGTGGTCGCCCCAGGGCATATCCGTCATGTGGGCATAGAACCTTACATTGCCTTTGGAGAGCTGGATAACCAGCCCAGCCAGCGCTGCGAGCGGTTGCGCCAGGCATTTGAGCGCGCCGGCGTTTGGGTGGAAGTTCCCGAAGACATCCACGCCGCGATGTGGCAAAAATTCGTATTCATCGCTGCCATCAGCGGGGTGGGGGCGGTCACGCGTCAGCCAATTGGGGTTGTCCGCGCTATTCCAGAGACGCGGCGTTTGCTGATCGAAGCGATGCAGGAGAGCGTCGCCGTGGCTCGGGCAAGAGGGGTGCGCCTCCCGGCTGACCTGGTGGAGAAGACGCTGGCAGACATCGACCGCCTGCCGCCGGGCGCTACTGCTTCGATGCAGCGCGACATCATCGAAGGGCGACCTTCTGAGTTGGAAGCTCAAAACGGGGCGTTAGCGCGCCTGGGAGTTGAATCAGGGGTGCCTACGCCGGTGCACGCTTTTCTGTATGCCGCTTTGCTCCCCCAGGAAAAGCAGGCGCGCAGCGAATTGGAGCAGAGCTGAAGCCAGAGCTGCGTCCCTCAGAGAGCGTAGCGGACAATGGTGCAGCCGTAGGCAGGCGTCTGATCGGGGGCGGGGATTTGACCGCGCAGGATGGCTTCCACCGCCTCGCGTAAATACTCCCGGCTGGGCGTGCGCTGTCTGAAGGTGACGTCATCGAAAGCGCCCTGATAACGCAGGATTCCCTCTTTATCAATGACGAACAGGTGCGGGGTGGTCACCGCGCCATACAGGTCAGCCACCTGATGTTCTCTATCGTGGAGGACGATGGGCAAGCCACGTTGGCTGGAAACAGACTTAAGCTGGTCAAGGGACTCGTTAGCGTTGGCAGCCAGAGGAAGCAAAACCACTTGTTCCCTCCAATGTTTGAGATAACTCAAAAGTAGCTGGTCGGTGCGGGCGACATGGGGACATTCGCATGACCAAAAGTTGAGGATGACCACTTGACCGCGCCAATCGCTGAGATTATGAGGGTTCCCCTGCAGGTCGGGCAATCTAAAATCCGGGGCAGGTTTGTGGTTGGGTATCAGGGTATCCATTGGGGTGAGTAACCTCCGGTGATGAGTCGGGTTGCCCCTGAACCGTCAGCGTTCATCAACCACAGTTCAGGGGGGTCAATGAGAGAATTTTTATTAAAACGCACGTAGGCGATGTGGGCGCCATCCGGGCTCCAGACCATATCGTAGTGGTTATAGTAAGGATCGTCGGTGACGGCGCGCCCCTGGCTGCCATCGGCGTTCATCAACCACAACTGTCTGCCGGGGGTCCAGCGGGTCAGGTCCAGAAATTTGCGCCCAAAAGCCAGAGTTTTGCCGTCGGGGGAAAAAGCAGGTGAGGTATCTTCCACATTGTCCACGCCGGTAAGGTCTTTCAGGCTGCCGTCCAGGCTGTATTGGAGCAGGTGGCTGTTCTGGATGGCTTCCAGGTTGGGGAGAAGGTTAGGGTCAGAAATTTGGTTGCTGAAGATCTCGGGGAAGACATACTGATCGCCGTCGGGGTGCCATGTTCCGGGGATGCCCGTCTCGCTGGGGAAGTGGGTAATCTCCCTGCCTTCAGGATCCTGGACGATGAAGGCAGAGCGTTGATAGTCGTAAAAGCTGAGCAGCCCTTTGGAGGTCCATTGGGGTTGTTGGGTGCGGTGCGCAGGGTCGGCGGCTAAACGCGGCTCGCCGGCGGCAGCAGGCGCGGCTCCCGCATCGGATTGCGACAGGGGTAGCAGCCACACCTGAGGCAGGTTGCTTTTTCCAGTCGAGGAGAGGTCAGTGCGCTCATATGCCAGAAAATCCCCCCGGGGTGAAATCTGGGGGTAGCGGCAAAGCGCCCCTGGGCAGGCAAGCAGGGCGCTGGTTTCGCCGGAGTCACGCTGCAGCACGTAGAGGGTGCTGCCCCCATCGCCTTGTTCGGCGTTGAAATAGATGGCAGAGCCGTCACGGCTGACGCTGTAATCCATCACTGCCCCGGGGGTGTCCGTGAGGCGGGTTAGCCCCCCGTTGGATGGGTCCAGCAGGTAGATGTCGGCGGAAGCGTCGGAGGGGTAGAGGTAGGCAAGCAGGGGCTGTCTGACGTTAAATTCCCAACTGAGACCCTGTCGCAGTGTTATGGATGGAAATGTACTCGATCGAGCACCTGGTTCAAGGCGCACCCGCACCACCTCGCCGCTGGACCAGGGCTGAGTGGGGGTGAAAATCAGGGTGTTGTCCTCCCAGGTGAAATCCCCCTGTCTGGGCGGGTCAATGACCAGCCGGCTCTCCACGCTGCCGGGTTGCATCGGGCGTGAGAAGCGCACCCGGATGGACGCCCTTGCCTGAACCGCGTTAGCACCCTCGGGCGGCGAGACTTCGACGACCTGGGGAATGCTCCACAAGTAAATCAGGCTTATCCCCGCAAACAGGATCATCGCCGCCAGCAATAACCATCCTATACGCCGCTTGCGCATAATGGTATTATAATCCGGCAGCGCGGAGCCATTCATCCCCTGATTTTTGTGAGGTGCAAATACTGGTGGAAATCCAACCGCTCCAGCGCCGGATAGTCAGGTCTTAGAAAACGGCATGAGTGCATTAAAACGCTGGCAATTCTGGCTGGGTCTGGTGATCAGCCTGGTCTTTCTGTATTTCGCCCTGCGGGGGTTGGGTTTAAGAGACCTGGGAGCGGCGCTGAAAGGGGCAAATTATATCTGGTTGCTGCCAGGGGTGGCGGTGTATTTTTTGGCGGTGTGGGTGCGCGCCTGGCGCTGGCATTACCTGGTGCGACCGGTAAAAATGGTGCCAACTCGCGCCATGTTCCCGATTGTGGCGATTGGCTATATGGGCAACAATATCTACCCGGCGCGCGCCGGGGAGGTGTTTCGGGCGATTTTTTTGAAGCGTCGTGAAGGGGTGGCGATATCCACCTCGCTGGCGACGATCATCGTGGAGCGCATCTTCGATGGCGTGGTGATGCTGGCGTTTGTCTTTGTCAACCTGCCGGAGCTGGCGCGACTGACCGCCGATTCGGGTTTTGTGGGCAGCATCCAGAACGTGGCGATCTGGGGCACGGGTTTATTTTTCGGCGCTCTGCTGGTGTTTTTGCTGGCTGCGATGTTCCCAAAGAAATCTTTCAGCCTGATTTCCTCGCTGGTGGCGCGTTTTCTGCCCCAGCGGTTCCGCCAACCGATCTTGAGCCTGGTGCAGAAATTCATGGGCGGTTTGGTCGCCTTAAGCTCGCCCAAAGAAGCCCTGATGATTTTCCTGACCTCGGCGGTGATCTGGCTGCTAGAGACCTGGAAATACTGGTTTGTGATGCACGCGTTTCCGTTTGAGGTCAGCTTCTTTGCCTTGATGCTGATGAATGGGATTGTTAACCTGGCGACGACCATCCCCTCTGCGCCCGGTTACATCGGCACCTTCGACGCGCCTGGCATCGCGGTGTTGACCGCCTATGGCGTGGTGAAGGCAACCGCGGCGGCTTATACCCTGGTACTGCACGTCGCCCTGTGGGTGCCGATCACTGCTCTGGGATTGTATTACTTCCTGCGTGAGGGGATCAAATGGCAGCCTGAGCTGGAGAAGATGGAGGCGGAGAGTTGAAGGAAATCGCCATCCTGGGCGCGGGGATTGGGGGTATGGCGGCAGCTTATGACCTGGCGCGCGCCGGGCATAAAGTTGTCATCTATGAAGCAGCGGACTATGTCGGAGGGCTGGCTTCTGGTTTCAAAGAGGCGCACTGGGATTGGTCGGTCGAGAAGTATTACCATCACTGGTTTCAGAGCGACCGACACATCCTGGGGCTGATAGATGAGCTTGGCTGGAGCCATAAAGTCATCTTCCCTCGCCCTTATACGGTGATGTATGATCAGGGCAGGTTCTACCCTTTCGATTCGATTCTGTCGGCGTTGCTCTTTCCGGGTCTGGGCTGGGGGGTGAACAAAATCCGTTTTGGGCTGGTGGGTTTATATCTGCGCCTGACTCATAACTGGCTGCCGTTGGAAAAAACCACAGTTGATGCCTGGATGCGCAAGTGGGCGGGCGATAAGGTGTATGAGCTGATGTGGCAACCGTTGATGGTGGGCAAGTTTGGAGAGCGTTACGCCACGCAGGTGAATATGGCGTGGATGTGGGCTCGGCTGAAGGCGCGCACCACCCGCCTGGGCACATTTGAGGGCGGTTTTCAGGCTTTTGCCGATGCCCTGGCGCAGCGATTGCAGGAGATGGGGGTTGTCATCCATCTCGGGTCTGCAGTGGAAAGAATCAAGCACATGCCTACCGGTGGTTTAGAACTGGCGACCGCCTCCGGCAGCCAGCGCTTTGATTATTGCCTGGCGACCACCTCCCCGGCGTTGTTGGCGCGCCTGGCGCCCGATTTACCGGCGGATTACCTCAAGGGACTGCTGGATTTGAAAAGCATGGGGGCGGTGGTGATGGTGCTCGCTTTGAAGAATCGCCTCTCTGATCAGGGGTATTACTGGTTCAACCTGCCCAAGTCCGCCGGCTTCCCTTTTCTGGCGCTGGTAGAACACACCAATTTTGTCTCTCCCGCGCACTTTGGCGGCGAGCACATCGTTTACGCCGGAGATTACCTCGAGCCTGAGCACGAGTATTTCAGGCTGAGCCAGGAGGAGCTGCTGGAGCGGTTTCTGCCCGCTTTCAAGCGAATCAACCCCAATTTCAGCCCGGAATGGGTGCGCAAGACCTGGCTGTTCCGCACTGCCTATGCCCAACCGGTGCCGTTGGTGAACCATTCCCGCCATATCCCACCGATTGCCACGCCCATCCCGGGTTTATATTTTGCCAGCATGAGCCAGGTGTATCCCTGGGATAGGGGGACGAATTTTGCCGTCGAAATTGGCAGAAGGGCGGCGCGGCTGCTGCTGGCGGCGGAGCATAACGGTGAGGCAAATCGGGCATGAGCCGGGGTTGATTACCGCGCCGCAATTGTGTTCGTAATCCAATGGACCGAGATTCTCTGCACGCCCTCCTCACCTCGCAGGGGCAGGCAGCTCTGCAGGCTGCCAGCGCGTTGCAACCGCGCGAGGTTGATTTTCTGAGCTGCCTGCAACAGCTCAGCCGCGCTGTGCCGGAATGGCTGGCGCGCCCGGCTTTGGAAATCGCCATTCTGCGGCGTGAAGCGGCTGAGAAATTCCCTTTCGCTGAGCGCCTGTACCTGACCCGCGAAGCTCTGGAACAGGCTTCTGGCTGGGAGGTCGCCCGTTACCGAGCCGAGCGCTATAGACCTTTCGACAGGCTGGCAGACCTGGGTTGCTCGATTGGAGGCGATACTCTGGCGCTGGTAGAAATCGCCCCGCTGGTGGGTGTGGACAGGGATTTACTGCGGTTGGAGATGGCGCAAGCCAATCTGATGGCGCTGGAACGGGGTGAGCGAGCGGTTTTGATCAACGCTGACCTGACTTCGGGGCTGCCCTTCGATCTTGGGCGAAACGCGGCGTTGTTTTTTGATCCAGCCCGGCGCGCCGGTGGGCGTCGGCTGCGATCGGTGCAGCGCTATCAACCTCCTTTGGAGATTGTCAAAACCTGGTTAGAGCGGTATCCGGCGTTGGGGGTCAAAATTTCACCCGGGGTAAACCTGCGCGAGCTGGAGGGCTATCAGGCGGAAATCGAGTTCATCTCCCTGGCAGGCGATTTGAAAGAGGCGTTGCTGTGGTTCGGTCCGCTCAAGACGGCTTCGCGGCGGGCGACGATTTTGCCCGGAGCGCACAGCCTGACTGCCGAGGTGGACGAGGCGTTGCCGCTGGGCGAACCGCGAGCTTTTCTCTATGAGCCGGATGCGGCGGTGCTGCGCGCCGGGCTGGTAACCCGCTTGGGAACAATGCTGGGGGCGGTTCAGCTCGATGCGGATATCGCTTATCTCACCTCCGACAGCTTAAATCCTACCCCTTTTGCCAGGGTGTGGCAGGTGACGGATTGGTTCGCTTTCAACCTCAAGAAGCTGCGCGCCTATTTGCGCGAGAGGGGGGTTGGCAAGGTGACGGTGAAGAAAAGGGGATCGCTGCTCCAGCCTGAGGCTTTAATTCGCCAACTGCGGTTGAGGGGCGAGGAAGAGCGGGTGATTTTCCTGACCCACCTGCGCGGAGAGCCGATTGTGATCATCGCCTTGCCGCATTCCCCCTGAGATCATAATATTCTGGCTCACAAGTGAAAGTGAAATGGGCTGTCCTGTTGGGATGACCTGGGGGTCATATCGGAGGGGATGGTCTCTTTTGGGGGTTGTGAGGTTGTTTTTGCAGCTTGCTTGCGCCGGTACATCTCCTGGTCAGCCTCGTCCAGCAGTTGTTCGGGCGTCATCCCCGGGCGATAAGTAGCCACGCCAATACTGACGCTCAAACCAGCCTCTCCGAAAGATTGCGTTGCCACCGCATTGCGGATGCGAGAGGCAATCGCAATCGCTTTTCGGCGGTTGGTCTCCGGCAGGATCACCACGAATTCGTCGCCCCCAAAACGGGCAATGGTGTCTGAGATGCGCAACTGGGTGGAGAAAACACGCCCGATTTTCTTTAAGACCTCATCTCCCTTGAGATGCCCATAGGTGTCGTTATATTTCTTGAAACCGTCAATGTCCATCAGCAGCACCGAGAGCTGATTCCCGTAGCGGCTGGCGCGTTCGATCTCGCGCGGCAACATCTCATTGAAAAAGTGGCGATTGTAAAGACCGGTCAGGCTGTCCGTCCAGGCGATGCGCTGCATCTTCTGGTACAGGCGCACGTTTTCTTTCGAGACGATATACTGACGCACCAGCACCAGCCCCACCAGGATGAACGCTCCATATAACGCCCCCATCAACCTGGGGTTTGGTCCCACGTTGGTGGTAATGATCCTGGACAATAGCCCCAACCCAATGATGACCGCCAGATACGGCAGCGCCAGACGGAACATATGCGTTAACGGTTTGAATCGCACCGGCGGATCGTTCAATATCCCAGGACCTGAGGCGATCAGGCAAGCCGTTGCCAGCATCTGAGCCTGAGTGGCGCTCATGCGGATAATGGTTAAGTATCCTTGTGCATAGGTATATTGGATGATGTCCAGGAAGGCGAACAAACCATCGGCTGCCAGGGCAAAGATCATTGCCGCAGCCATAAATCCCAGCACCCGGCGGGCAGACCGGGAGAGATCGCGTTGCGCCAGAGCGGTGATGACAGATAAAATGGCGATATCTCCGACAGGGTAGATTAACGCCAGATATTTGCCGCTGATTTGGGGTGAGGCGAGAATCGGCAGAGCCAGAAAGTAATACCACAGCACCATCCCAAAAAACGTCAGCACGATGAGCAGGTCCAGCCACAGGATGGTGCGCTCACTGCGAGGGGCAAACACGGAGAACAAGGTGATCACACCAACCAGGGTGAGCAGATAAAAAATGAGGTAAAAGATATCCGCCGTGCTGGGGAACGGCGCGCTTTGCAGGAGGAAAAAAAGATAGGCGCGCACACCGTGGGCGATGACCAGGCTCCAGGATCCGATTGAGATGAAAAACCAGGCGCTACGAAGGGTGATGCCAAAACCTCTATGGGAGATCACATATACGCCGAATATGCCCGCCAGCATATTCAGCATGACCAGGCTGACGCCGGTGAGCAGAGCGTCGTGACCTGGATTGTAATGACCGCTATAGAGCCAGACAAAATACGCAATATTCCCCAGGATGGATACAATCGTTATAACCCCTGCTGGCGTCCGCAATAGCGGACGGTTGGAAGTATCCGCTTTCATGGCAAATTTAGTCTATCATAGTTCATGCTGACAAATCTCGACAGTATTGTTAGCAGAGATATATACTTATTGCCAACCCCGGCATTTGTCATGGGGCAACTCTGCTATAATCGCAACTGTTGAAAACTCTCCCATTGAAGCGACAAAATCGCTCTCTAAGGATATCCACCCCAGCCTGGGCATTCGTCTTGATCGTCGCCCTGACGCTGACAGGCTGTCTTACCCTCCCGGAACAGCCGGGCGGCAGCGGCTTGGAAACGGCTTCGCCAGGCGCCGGTTGGTTTGAGGTTTTCTTTACAGACCCTGGAGATACTGGCGTATGCTGCTATCGTCATGGACCAGACCAGGACCTGGCGCTTGCCATCAATGACGCCCGCTTGAGCGTGGATGTGGCGGTGATGGATTTGAACCTGTGGAGCGTGCGGGATGCCCTGATCGCCGCCCACCGGCGGGGGGTGGTTGTGCGCATGGTGGTGGAAAGCGATAATATCGAGGGGGATGAGATTCAGGAGATCAAGGCAGCCGGTATCCCGGTGCTTGGCGACCGCCGTGAAGGGCTGATGCACGATAAGTTCGTGGTCATCGATCGCGCCCAGGTCTGGACCGGCTCGATGAACTTCACCCTGAACGACGCCTATCGCAATAACAACAACCTGCTGCGGGTGCGTTCAACTCGACTGGCGGAGGATTACACCGCCGAGTTCGAGGAGATGTTTGTGGACGACCGTTTCGGTCCCGGTTCTCCCGCCAACACGCCTTATCCTGTGGTGACAGTGGACGGCGAGCAAATCGAGGTGTATTTTTCACCCGACGATGGAGTCGCCCGGCGCCTGGTCGAGCTAATCCAGGGCGCCAGGCAAAACGTCTATTTTCTGGCGTACTCCTTCACCTCCGACGACCTGGCGGATGCGTTGATCGCCCGCCATAAGGCGGGGGTGGAGGTCAGGGGAGTGATGGAAGCCAGCCAGGCTAAGAGCAACGTGGGTTCGGATTATGAGCGCTTCCTTGCCTCCGGAATTGATACCCGCCTGGATGGCAACCCCGATAACATGCACCACAAGGTCATCATTATTGATGAGCAAATTGTGGTGACCGGCTCGTACAATTTCAGCCGCAACGCCGAGGAGAAGAACGATGAGAATATGCTGGTGATTCACTCTCCACAGGTGGCTGCTGATTACTTGACAGAATTTCAGCGCATTTTTTCCGAGACGAAAGAATAAAAACATCAAGGAATGCAACCAGCGGCTGGCATTTGGAAGACAAATATCATAAAATTCGGGGTAAAATCCAGAGGGATGATTTTGGCATGACATGTCGGGCGGATTGATAATAGACAAAATCTCGTTCCTCAGTTTACGATGTAGAGGCGGATGATGGACACTCAAGGCAATTTTTATCTTGGAAAAATATTCGACCCTCAGGCTGGTAAAGTCAGCGATCAGCCGCTCCTGTATGACCCGGCAGACCTGACCACCCACGCGGTGGTGGTCGGCATGACCGGCTCGGGCAAAACCGGTCTGTGCATTGACATGCTGGAAGAGGCTGCGCTCAACGGCATCCCGGCGTTGATGATAGACCCCAAGGGTGATATCACCAACGCCTTATTGCATTTTCCGGATTTCTCCCCGGCGGACTTTCAGCCATGGGTCAACCCCGACCAGGCGCGTCGCGAAGGCAAATCGTTGGAGCAGGCGGCGAGCGAGGCTGCCAGCCAGTGGCAGAAAGGTCTGGCGGAGTGGGGCATTGATGCGCAGCGGGTGCGCGCCTTGCAAGAGTCGGTTGAGTTTGCCGTGTACACTCCCGGCTCCGACGCTGGCATCCCTGTCAGCATCCTGGCTTCGCTCGAAGCGCCGACCATCCCCTGGGAGGAAAACCGAGAGTTGCTGCGCGAGAAAATCTCGAGCACCGTCACCGCCCTGTTGGGGTTGGTGGGGATGCAGGACATTGACCCGGTGCGTTCCCGCGAGCACATCCTGCTCTCCAACATTTTCGAATACGCCTGGAGCAAGGGGGAAGACCTGGACCTGGGTGAGTTGATATTGCAGACGCAAACGCCGCCTTTCTCCAAGCTGGGGGTGTTCGATGTCAATACCTTTTACCCGGAGAAAGATCGCTTCAGCCTGGCGATGACCCTGAACAATATCCTGGCAGCGCCGGCGTTCCAGGTGTGGATTGAAGGGCAACCCCTGGACATCCCGAGTCTGTTACATGCGCCGGACGGCAAGCCGCGTCACAGCGTCTTCTACATTGCCCATCTAGGCGACTCCGAGCGCATGTTCTTCGTCACCCTGCTGTACTCCGCCGTGGAAGCCTGGATGCGCGCCCAGGCTGGCACGCAGTCTTTGCGGGCGATTTTGTATTTCGACGAGATCTTTGGCTACATGCCCCCGATTGGCAATCCGCCTTCCAAGCAGCCCATGTTGCGAATGCTCAAACAGGCGCGGGCTTTTGGTGTGGGTCAGGTGTTGGTCACGCAGAACCCGGTGGATATGGATTACAAGGCGCTCTCCAACGCCGGCTCGTGGTTCATCGGTAAATTGCAGACCGAGCGGGATAAAATGCGCCTGCTCGAGGGGCTGGAGAGCGCCATGGCAGGCGCCCTGGATCGAGCAACGTATGACCGGATGATCTCTTCCCTGGGCAAGCGGGTTTTCCTGCTCCATAATGTTCACGAGAAGCGACCTATATTGTTCCAGACCCGCTGGGCGATGAACTACCTGCCAGGTCCGTTGACCCGCGCCCAGATTCCGGCGCTCAACCGGCTGGTGGGAGCCAGACTTGTATCTGCCTCGCCTGAAACAGCCCCTGCTGCGCCAGCGGCGAGCAAACCAACACAGGCTACCACACCGGTGGGCGCAGCGCCTGTGGCGGCGCCCGCGCCAAAAACCGGGGCAGATATGGGTTCCAGCACTCGTCCGGCGGTGCCTGCTGGCATCCAGGAATACTTCTTGCCCAACACCTTGAGCTTTACTCAGGCGTTCAAAGCCGCCCGGAGACCTTATCCGCCTGAGGCGCAGAGCCTGGGTTTGATTTACCGTCCGCTCCTGTTAGCCCAGGCTGGGGTCCGTTTCTTGAACCGCAAATACAACCTGGATTACGAGCTGCAACTGGCGGCGTTGGTGCCGAATCCGGACCGGCGCGGGGTGGCGCGTTGGGAGGATTACCAGGTTGACCCTGTCTCGCCTCAATCTTTGGATCGCGTGCCCGAAGGGCGCGCCCGCTTCGCCTCTCTGGAAGCGCCGTTGAATGATGTGAAGATTGTCAATTCCATGCGCAACGATTTTGGAGATTGGGCATATCGCACCGCGGCGGTGGTGGTGCGCGCCAACGAGAAGTTGGGGGTGTATGCCGGACCGGAGACGACCCAGGCGGATTTTCGCGCCCGCTGCGCTGAGATGGCGCGCAAGAGTCGCGATGACGAATTGAAAGCGATCGAGAAATCTTACGCCACCAAAATAAGTCGGATTCAGGATAAGCTGGAGCGAGAGGAACGCGAACTGCGCGCCGATGAAACCGAACTCTCGCAGCGCAAGCTCGAGGAATATGGGAATTATGCCGAGACACTCTTGGGGATGCTGGGCGGGCGGAAACGCCGTCTGACCCCCTCGCTGACCAAGCGACGCTTATCGGCTCAGGCAAAAGAGGATGTGGAAGAATCCAAACAGGCGATCGAGGCGTATAAGAAGGAAATTGCCGAGCTTGAGAAAGAGAAAGCCAGGGCTATGGAGGAGGTCAACCGCAAATGGAGCGACATCGTGGAAGAGGTGAACGAGATCAAGATAACCCCCTTGAAAAAAGACGTCTTGGTGGAGCTGTTCGGTGTCGCCTGGTTCCCCTATTATCTGGTGCAAGAAGGGAATGAGGTGTACGAATTGCCGGGCTATGGCAAGGTGGAATAGCCACGGCGAGAACACTTAACGTTATGCGGAGGTGAATGATGATAACCGTAAGCCAGTGCCTGCATACCAAAGGTCATGCTGTCTGGTCGGTGGGATCAGACAAGTCGGTCTATGAAGCGCTGCAAATCATGGCGGAGAAAGACATCGGCGCTCTGCTGGTGGTGGACGAGGGCAAGCTGGTGGGCATCTTTTCTGAGCGTGACTACGCCCGCAAGGTAATTCTGTATGGGAAATCATCCAAAGAGACGCTGGTGGGCGAGATCATGACCCCCAGGGTTTATTATGTCCACCCTGAACAGTCTCTGGAGGACTGCATGGCGTTGATGACCGAAAAGCACGTGCGTCACCTGCCGGTGCTGGATGGCGAACGTCTGGTTGGTGTCATCTCGATTGGCGATGTGGTTAAGGCGATCATCTCCGAGCAAAAGTTTGTGATCGAACAACTGGAGAATTACATCACGGGCGAGCGTTAAGCGCGCGCTTCCATCGCTATGGAAAAAGGTTCCAGCTTACCCCCTGAACCGGAAGGATTAAACGCGATCGGCGTGCTCACCCGCCGCGAGATCGAAGCCCGCCTGCTGGCGCCGCTTTTGGAGGCATTGGCGCAGGAATTCGACCGTGAGCGCATCCTGGAGATCACGCGCCGGGTGATTGTGGACATCGCCCGCCAGCAAGGAGCTGAACTCTCCGTCAGGATGGGGGGAAACAGTCTGGCGCATTTCGCCGATGCGCTGGCAGACTGGAAAAAGGGGCATGCGATGGAGATTGAGGTGTTGGAGCAGACCCCGGAGCGCTTTTCTTTCAACGTCCGGCGCTGCCGCTACGCCGAAATGTACCACAATCTGGGCATCCCTGAATTGGGAGAGGTGCTCTCCTGCAACCGGGATTTTTCCCTCATCCAGGGTTTTAACCCCCAGGTCAAACTAGCCCGCACTCAGACCATCATGGCGGGGGCTGATTTCTGTGATTTTCGCTTTGTTTTGGGAGAGGTACATGTGAAGACGCTCCTGATCCTGCGCCACGCCAAATCGAGCTGGAAAGATACCAGCCTGGACGACATTGATCGCCCGCTGAATAAACGCGGCAAACGAGATGCGCCAAAGATGGGTAAGCTGATCCGCAAAGGGGACCTGTTGCCGGATTTGATCGTCAGTTCCACCGCCCGCCGCGCCCGGGAGACGGTTGAGTACATTATCGAAGAAGCCGACTACCATGGGGATGTCCTGTGGCGCGAGGCGCTCTACGCCGCCAGCCCCGAAGCTTATATCCAGGCGCTGCGCGAACTGCCTGATAGTTACGAGAGGGTGATGGTGGTGGGTCACAACCCGGGTCTGGAGGAGTTGATCGCCATGCTGACCGATAGCTGGGAAAGCATGCCGACGGCAGCCCTCGCCCAGTTGAGCCTGAATATTGAGCGCTGGTCTGAGCTGGGCTATGACCCGGTGGGCAAGTTAATCAAAGTCTGGCGCCCCAAAGAATTATCATAGAAAACCGCTCCGACTCATCCTGCGTATCATGGATTGAGAACATCACAGGAGTTATCGTGGGAGCATCTCCCTGGATTATCCTTTTGGCTATTTTCGTCTGGGGGGCAGCGCATTCCTGGCTGGCATCCAGCCGGATGAAGGCACTGGCGCGGCGCCGGTTTGGTGAAGCGGCAGAGCGTGGATACCGCCTGGCGTACAACCTGTTTGCGGGGATAACCCTGCTGCCCGTGCTGGCATTGGCGGCGCTGCTGCCGGACCGTCAGCTCTACCTGCTGCCTGCGCCCTGGCTTTGGGCGGCGCTGGCAATTCAGGGGCTGGCGCTCGTCGCTTTGGCGATTGGGTTGTGGCAGACGGGCGTATGGACGTTCCTGGGCGTGGAGCAACTGTTTCAGCCGCGCCCCAATGGCGAGGCGAAACTGGTGGTGCGCGGTCTCTACCGCTGGGTGCGCCACCCGTTGTACACGGCGGGGCTGGCGTTTATCTGGTTCAGCCCGCTGATGACCACCAACCTGCTGGTCTTGAACATCGGCTTAACCGTGTATATCGTCATTGGGGCGTTGTTTGAAGAGCGCAAGCTGCTGGGCGAATTCGGCGAGGCATATGCAGAGTACCAGCGCCGCACGCCAATGTTGGTACCGGGCTGGCGCAGGCGGTTCAAATCCTGAAGAGGATTGTCAGGCAGGTCGTGAGCAGGGGCAGATAAAGCCGGGCGAGGTCAACTGGAATGCAGGGAATGATGCTATAATCAATTTAACCGCCCCAGTAGCTCAAAGGATAGAGCGAGGCTCTCCTAAGGCCGAGGTTGTGGGTTCGACTCCCGCCTGGGGCGCTATTTGTATAGACAATATCGTTGCAAAACATAACAAAATTGCAACGAAATTCGCTTGCAAAATCGAGAAAAATCAGGTAATATAGAAACATCAAACGACAGGGTGCCCCCCTCACCCTGTCGTTTGATGCTTTAATCGCCAGAAGCTCGAATGCGTTTACCTTAATGCTGTCCTCGACGCTCAGCCGTTCTGGCTGCCCCGAGAATTGAGCCTGTTTCTAAGCTGAAAGACCTTCCCCGATCGTCTGGAGTAAATGTTCAACAAGCAACCTGTGCAGCGCATCTCCCTTTGCGGGTGAATATGCGCCTTCTGTGCGCCAAATGACGTTTCCGTTGCTGTCCAATACCAGGACATAGATTGTATCCTCCCCTGGGATGTCCAGGGCGCGGCGGAATGTTCCCTTATCCAGGTAGAGGGTGATGGTTTTTTGCCGGGTGGCATGGTTGGGTATCCCGGCTCGCATGCCTTCGTTAATGAATGTCTGAGCCAGGAAATTCATTTTCTGGATGACCGGCAGCTCATAAAACTGGACGCCAGGGAGAGACTCTTCCAGTTCGCGGGCGAGAGGCACCCAGGAATCGACCAGAGATTGGTGCCATTGTTGAAAGGCGATGAACAGGATGATCAATTTGCCCTTCAGGTCATCGGGCAGGGCAATTTTCTGGCGGAGCAGATTGACACCTTGCGCTGGGGGGAACTTCATCTCAGCATCTCGGAGATAATCATCAGGATCATTGATGTCTCTGTCGCCCGACTCTTCGGTCAACCGGAACCGGCGCGACTTCTGGCTCGCGGGGAAGTAGTACATATACCAACCCGGAAATCACGATGAGCGTAATCACAACGTAAGCCATTTTTCACCTCCAAATCTAGCAAATTCTGCCGATGTATTTTAGCAAAGCGTGTACATATTGTCAATATATTGCATAATTAATAATGGATTAATCCCGATTAAGGGGCTGTTGTTCGTGGTAAAATATTGACAAATTATATACATGCTTACAGGTGTTGAGATGAGCAAAACACATCGCACAATCGTATCGAATGTTTTGGTGATTGGATCTGGGGCAGCGGGTTTGCGAGCGGCGATAGCTGCATACCAGGCTGGGGTGGAGGTGGTGGTTGTGGGCAAGCGGATGCGCAAAGACGCCCACACTGTGCTGGCGGCGGGCGGGATCAACGCTGCTCTGGGCAGCCGCGACCCTGAGGATAGCTGGCAGCAGCACTTTGCAGACACCCTGGAGGAGGCGTATTTTCTGGCAAACCCACGCATGGTGGAGATCATGACCCAGGAAGCGCCGGCGGCTGTCCTGGAGCTGGCAGATTGGGGCTGCAAGTTCGCCCGCACGCCGGAAGGCAGGCTCGATCAGCGCTTCTTTGGCGCCCATACTTATCGGCGCACCTGCTATGCTGGCGATTATACCGGCAGGGAAATCATGTACACCCTGGACAACAAAGCCGCCGAATTGGGCATACCAATTCTGGAGCATCAGTACATCTCGCGGCTGTTGGTAGAAGACGGCGTCTGCTTCGGCGCATTTGGCTTTGATATCAACACCGGCGAGCGCACGGTGTACCTGGCGGATGCGGTCATCCTGGCGGCTGGAGGGCATACACGCCTGTGGCGGCGCAGTTCATCCCGCCGGGACGAGAACACTGGCGATGGGATGTATCTGGCTCTACAGGCTGGTGCAGCCCTGGCGGATATGGAACTGGTGCAGTTCCACCCCACGGGGATGGTCACGCCCGAGGATTGGGCTGGCACCCTGGTGACCGAGGCGGTGCGCGGTGAGGGCGGGATTCTGCTTAATAAAGACGGGGAACGCTTTATGAGCCGTTACGATCCGCAGAGGATGGAGCTTTCCACCCGCGACCGGGTCGCCCTGGCAGTCTATACCGAAATCATCCAGGGTCGCGGGACGAGCAACGGCGGGGTCTATCTGGACATCAGCCATCGCAGCAAGGATTTCATCCTGCAGAAATTACCCCGGATGTATCGCCAGTTCCTGGAAGCGCAGATGCTGGATATCTCGATGCAGCCGATGGAAGTTGCCCCCACCTCGCATTATTCGATGGGCGGCGTGGTGGTAGATCCCGAAAACACGGCGACGGCGGTCAGTGGTTTATATGCGGCTGGGGAAGTGACCAGCGGACTGCATGGCGCCAATCGCCTGGGAGGCAACTCGCTGGCTGAAACGGTTGTCTTTGGCAGGCGGGCAGGGGAGCAGGCAGCGCTTCACTCCCAATCCCTGCGCAGCCAACTGCGCTCGCCGCGTTCTATCCAGGAGGCTCACCAGGATTTGGACAGCCTGATTCATGAAGGCAAAGAGCTTGCCCGCCCGCTACAACGAGCGTTGCGGAATGCCATGTGGGAAAACTGTGGCGTGGTTCGCAGTGAGGAGCGTTTGGAGCGGGGTCTGGAAAAAATCGCCGAGCTGAAGTCTATGCTTGGGGCAGTGGATGTGCGCCCCAGTTCGGAGGGCTATAAAGACCTCGCCATTGCCCTGGACCTGCGCGCTTCGCTGGCGGTGGCTGAGGCGACCGTCCTCTCAGCCAGAGAGAGGCGCGAGAGCCGCGGCGCTCACCAACGCTATGATTACCCCGCTCTCGATCCCGGGCTGAAAGTCAATTTCATCACCCGCCTGGATGAGCAGGGCAACCTGATCGTTGAAAGCCAGCCGGTGCCCGAGACACCGTCGGAGCTTCTGCCCTGGCTACAACGCGAGGGTGAACTATCCCTGGCGGGGCGATTATTGGAATAGAAACAAAGAAAAGCAGAGGTCGTCGGGTATATTCCTACCCGACCACCTCTGCTGTGATTTTTGCCGCGTATCTTTACGGGCAGAGCTGGAGCGAGGCGTCATCCACATACATGGATGTCGCTCCGCCATAGCCGTTGTTATACACGCCGAATTGCAGCCGGATGGTGGTGCCGATCCACTTGGAGACGTCGAACTCCTTATAGCCCCAGGTCTGGCTGTTTTTGCGCTGCCACATCAGGGTGTCAATCCAGTTGCCATAGCGGTCGAGCACCAGCACGTACTGCACATCGCCGCCGGTTGCCTCTGTGCTGAGGAGCGCCGCGGTTGGGCGATCGGCGGACTGAGCGGTTGCCAGCTCGCCGCTGATGGGATAAATCCACATGCCAACTTTCGAGGTTCTCACCGTCAGTGGGATGCTGGCGACCTGGTAGGCATCGGAGTAGCTGTAGCGGTCGTGGACATAGTAGGGGATGCCGTTGCGCATGGAGCGCAAACCGGTGTGCGCCTGCTCGGTGGAATAGCCGGCGGAGAAGACCGTCACCGGGATGCCCCAGGCAGTATTATCCTCGAAGCTGTTGTTCAGGAAACCCTCGTTGCAGACGCCCGGCACCGGCGTGGGGGCAGGCGTGGGGGTGGGCGCCGGCGTTGCGGTTGGGGCAGGCGTGGGGGTAGGACCTGGGACAGCTCCTCCGGTGCAGATATCCAGGGTGGCGTCGTCCACATACATGGCGGTGATGCCGTCGTAGCCGTCGTTGTAGGTGCCGAACTGGATGCGCACGTTCATGCCGGCGTACTTGGTCAGGTCAAAGCTGAGCGGCATCCAGGTGTTATAGTTCCAGCGCTCCCACCACAGGGTCTTGAGGATATTCCCATACTGGTCGAGCAGCAGGACATACTGCATATCGCCCGCCAGAGCAGCATCGCCAAAAATCTCCCCGGCTTGCGGTTCGGGGGGCAGCAGCTCTTTGGCGGTGGTCGTGTTCCCCGCCAAAACCTGGGTGCTGTTGGGATAAATCCACATGTTCAGCGTGGCGCTGGTGGCATTCTTGGGGATATAGCCAAGCTGCCAGGCGTCTGAGTAGCTGTAGATATTCTTGGCGACATCCACAATGCCGGTGCGCATGGACTGGTTGCCGCTGCGCGCCTGCGTCCAGGAGTAGCGGGCGGAGAAAGCGGTCACCGGGATGCTCCAGCCGCGGTCAGCCAGCTCAAAGTCGCTGTTGATGAAAGCGTTGCTGCAGCCTGCCGGCAGGGGCGCCGGGGCAGGCGGCGCCGCGCCCGCGCCGCATAGCTCGAGGGTGACATCGTCCACGTACATGGCGGTCACGCCGCCGACGCCGTCGTTATAGCTGCCCGCCTGAACCTTGATCCAGACATCCTGGGTAGCGCTGGCGAATTTGGTCAGGTCGAATTCATACAGCCCCCATTGTTGCTCATTGCTGCGCATCCAGAGCAACGTCTGTAAAAGTCTGCCTGAATCGGGGTCGTACGGATCGGTTACGCCTGTGTATTGATTGTACACATCCGTCACCAGCACGTACTGCCCGTCGCTGCCCAACGCCTCGCTGTCCATTTCCACACCCAGGGGCAGGGAGGGCATCGCCAGGGCGCTGGTGTCGCTGCTGATGGGGTAAAGCCACAGGCGCAAGATGGCACTGGTGGTGCCGGCTGGGATCTTGATCGGCTGGCGAACTGATGAGTAGCTGTATTTGTTCTGCGTCGGGTTGGTGATGCCGGTGCGCGCGGCGCGCGAGCCAGTGTGCGCGGCAGCGGTCGTGTATGCCGCAGTGAACTCGGTGGCGGGAAATTGCCAGGCGTTGTCGGTTTCAAAGCTCTCGTTGATGATGAAGTTCGGGCACTGCTGGTAAGCCGTGTAGTTGAGCGGTTTATAACTACCTGGCAATGTCATCTCCACCATCGATGGAAGAAACATCGTCCCATCTTTTTTTGGAGCTAACGCATAGCTCCCATTACCTAAACCACTCATGACAAATGTGCCATCCGTGGCTGTGGTAAAACTCAAACCGCTTTTGTCAACAACGCTGACACCCGTCACGGGTTTCCCCGTATTATCGGTTATTTGTCCACCTATTTGACGAGCAACGATAGGAAAGAAAATCGGCGTCCCCGGCGGTTGCGGGGAGTCTTGCGATGCCGGTTGCTGGTAATCCTGGCGGGCAACCCCCGGAACAACCGCCACGCTGGATAATAACAAGGCGAGTACAAGCAATAACTGGCTGATACGTCTCATGGCTGACCTCCATTTCTCACATGAAAGAGACGAACTTTAAAGATGACATTCGTTATCTATAGTTATAGCACAAACTTTATCAGATGTTACCGGTGCAAGTTTTAAGCCCATTTCACAGGCGTAATACTTGAACGAACTTCGGTCAACCCTCTCCGAGGGCTTCTCGCTCCGTATCGGCTCGGTCGCTTCCTGCTCACTGCAGGCTGGTTTTGACGATCACCCGCGCCTGCGCCGCCGACTGGATGTCAGCCGGATCAGGTTCGCCATCCTCCCGCAGGCGAACCCCGAAATAACGCGCCATTTGCGGCGCTGTGCGAAAATAATCGCGCAGGATCTCTGCCACCTGGGCTTCATCCTCAATAGCGAATGCGTTTCCCTTATACTCATTTCCCTGAAGGCGCACCGTCAGCGGAGCGCCCTGACGGAAGTTGCGCCACCAGGTTCGGTTGCGCTTGCTGGTGGTGATGTATACCGGCTTATCCCCCTCGGTTGTCATCCAGTAGTTCACTGGCGTTGTGTAAGTCTTCCCGCTCTTCCTGCCGGTATATGTGATGAGCATGGTGTTTTGGCTCATGAAGGCATGGAATGGCGAGCGCAACAACCAGATGATGATTGGGTTGTACCACATTACACCCTCCGTCTCCTTATTTTATATCTGCCGCATGCTATAATCAATACCCAATCCCGTAACCCGCTCCAGGCGCATGTCCAATATTCCGTTTGTCTCAGTATTAATCCCCTGTTACAACGCTGAAGCGACTCTCAGCCAGGCTCTCAAAAGCCTCGCCTGCCAGACCCTGCCGGATTTCGAGGTGATCCTGGTGGATGACGGCTCCCGCGACGCCACGCCTGCCATCTTGCGCGATTGGGCGAGTCGCGATAGGCGAATCCAGATATACACCCAGCCTCATGCCGGCATCATCGCTGCCCTGAACCTTGGGTTGAAATACTGTCGCGCCGACTACCTCGCCCGTATGGATTGCGATGATATCTCTCTCCCGCAACGCCTGGAACATCAGGTCAATTACCTGCAGATACATCCAGAGGTTGCACTGGTGAGCTGTCTGGTCGAGGGCTATCCCCAAGAGAATGTGCGCGAGGGGTTTCGGATCTATATCCAATGGCTCAATTCGCTGGTCAGGGATGAAGACATCCGGCGTGAGATTTTCGTGGAAAGCCCTTTTGCCCATCCGAGCGTGATGCTGCGGAAAACCTGGCTGGAAAAGGTTGGCGGTTACCAGGAACATGGCTGGGCAGAGGATTATGATTTGTGGCTGCGCATGTATCTGAACGGGGCTCGCTTCGCCAAGCTAAATCAGGTGTTATTAATGTGGCGCGAAAGCCCAGATAGGCTGACCCGTACCGACCCCCGGTACTCTGTGGAGAACTTCATCCGCGCCAAGGCATATTACCTCAGCCGCGGTCCGCTGCTGGGACGGGAGGCGGTGATCATCTGGGGCGCGGGTATGATGGGGCGACGCCTGAGCAAACACCTGCTGCGCCAGGGGATGCCGCTGGTCGCTTTTATAGATATTGACCCGGCGAAGATTGGGCGCGCCCGCCGCGGCTTACCCATCCTGGCGCCTGAGGCATTGCCGGATTTATGGGAGCGCTATAGAAAACCGGCGCTTTTGGCGGCGGTAGGATCGCGCGGCGCCAGACAGCTCATCCGGCAGCGTCTCGAATCCTTTGGCTTGCAGGAGGGTTGTGATTGGTGGAGCGTAGCCTGAGACAGGCAAAAGATCAACTGGAGGAGTAATGGAACTGGATCAAATCATCAAACCCGGGATGAGTAAGGAAGAGACATTTCTGGTCAAGGAGGAGCACAGCGCCATCCATGTGGGCAGCGGCTCGGTGCGCGTCCTCGCCACGCCGTGGATGATCGGTTTCATGGAACGCGTCTGCCAGAGGCTGCTGGCAGAACACCTGCCCCAGGGATATTCCAGCGTGGGGGTGCGGGTGGATGTGCAGCACCTGGCGCCTTCGCCGGTGGGCAGCCTGGTCAAAGTCCGCGGCGAGGTGTTGTCCCTTGATGGCAGCAAGGTCAATCTTCAGGTGGAAGCCTGGGATGGCGAGGAAAAGATCGGCGAGGGTCAGCACTGGCGGGTGGTGATTGACGAGGCGCGCTTCCTGCGCCGGGTGGCGGCAAAGCTCGAGAGGCAACAGGGCGAATCCCAGGCGTAATACCACGTGGGGAAGTCCTCTAATCCCATGATCAGAGTCCTGTACGATGGCTGGTCGCTCGTGCGCCAGCCCAACAGCCCGGCTGCTTTGCACCTGCTTACATTGCTCGAGCAGCGCCATGCCGAGGTGGAAGCGATCGTCGCATTACCCGAAGCAGCGCCAGATTGGCTGCCGGGTGAGGCAATTCCACACCTGCTGCCCACCCCGGATACCCAGCGGGGCAGGCTTGCCTGGGAACAGCGCGCCCTGCCGCGCCTGGCGACTTCGCTCGGGGTGGACCTGCTCCACCTGACGACGGCAAATCCTGCGCTCTTCAGCGGTCTGGTCACGGTGGTCAGTCCGGCGGAATTCCCTTCCGTTGAGTCTCCTGGCGGTTTTACCTCCCGCCTCAGGCTGGCGCTGGCAAGCGGCGGGATGTCGCGCTTGCGCGCCTTATTTTTACCGGCAGATTATCCGGGTGAGACCGGGCTGGGGAGGTCAACGGTTGTCTTTCGCCTGCCCACAGAGCCATTCCCGGCGGAGGATATTATCGCCGGGCGCGAGAATCCCCAACTGAAAGCGTTGCATCTGCCTGAGACTTACATTCTCTACCATGGTCCATACGGGAGGAACGCCCTCAATCACCTGATAGACGCCTGGAGTTGGGCGGCAGGCTCTATCGGCAGGGATTACCCGTTGCTCCTGGTGGGGATGACCGCCAACGCTCAGCACGATTTGAAAACGCTCCTGACGGGGACGGGTTTGGAGGACACCTTGCGCCCCCTGCCACCAATCCGCCCGGATGTCATCCCCCTGCTCTATCAGAATTGCGCGGCGGTTTTCCACCCTGCGCCCCTGGCGCCCTGGGGAGGTTGCGCCCGATTAGCCCTGGCTTATGGCAAGCCTCTGGTCGCGGCGGAGGATTCCGCTTCAGATGCGCTGGCTGGCGCAGGGGCATATCTGGCGCTGCAGAGCGACCCGCGCGCCCTGGGCGCAGCTTTGATCACCGTCATCGTGGAGGAGCAGCTCGCCGACCACCTGGTGCAAGCCGGAAGAGAGCGCGCCGCAAACTGGAATCCTGAAGCCTTCCAGGATGCGCTGTATGCAGCTTACCATGCTATTCTGGCGGAGAAACCACGCTGATTTATCTTCCCCTCAGCAAGCGGGTGCCAAATATCGCCAGAGCGAGGCTCGCCAGCAAGAAGACGCCGCCAATAATCCCCAGCAGGGGCGAACGCCCCGATCCGCCAGCACCGGACGAATCCAATCTGGTGGATGAGTTCACCTGCGCCCCGAAGCCCAGGTAAGTTTCATCGCCGGCTCTTAAGCTCAGCACAAAGCTGGTGGCGGTGGTTGGGTTGTAGCCATCTGGCACAGCCACGGTGATGCTGTATTCGCCCTCTGACAAACCCTCGAAGCAGTGTGGCTCTAGACCCGCCCGGGTAGGGACGGATTGAGAGAAAGACCCAGAGCGATTGCTGACGCTGATCGCCCCGCCGGGGATGGAGGGCTCGGTCTCCTGGCGAATGGCGTCGCCATTGACGTCGTCATAGAGCAAGACGCAGATCATCCCCGAACCGGGTAAGGGAGTCGGTGTGGGTATCAGGGGGGTGGGCGTCGGGCTGGGACCCGGTGTAGGTGTGACCTCGGAGGGTCCTCCCAGACCCAGGAGCAATTCTTGTCCCACCACGATATTGTCGCCGGTCAGGTTGTTCAACCCGCGCAGTTGATCCAGGGGTACCCCGGCAATCAACGAGATGCGCAGGAGCGTATCGCCGGGTTGCACCTTGTATAAAATACGTCCGTCCGGTCCAGGAGTGGGGGTGGGAAAGGGGGTGAGTTGAAAGAGCGGCGCAGCCAGGCTTGGCTTGCCGATATTCAACGCCAGCAGCAGCGTGACTGCCACGATGATGCTGAGCAGGATTTTTTTCTTCATCAAAGTGTCCATGGCGATGCCGATTATAACATCTTGACTCAAACGGGGTTTTGGCGGCTTGAGCGGTGGAATCAGCGTATCCGCTTCCGCAGATAAGCCACTGCCACTAAAGCCAGCAGATTGAATCCTATGGAGACCAAGCCACTCAATAGTAAAGCGGGAAGGGATGCAATGCTCCCTCCCCAGGTATAGAGCGGGGTCGCTAAAAGCGCTCCCAGAGCGCGTCCGAGGGAATGCCCGGCGATATTGGTCGCCATCACGGTCGCCCGCGCCGAGGGCATGATCTCGGTCATCATCGGCAAGGTGCTGACGAGGGCAAATTCGAAGCTGATATAAAACAGGAACAACCCCAATAGCGCTCCCGGCATGGTTTTCCCTAAAAAGGGTAACGCCAGAGCTGCCAGGCAGTTGACGAGCAAGCCCAAGCCGATGGCGTTGGGCTTCCCCAGGCGGTCGGTGAAGCCCACCGAGAAAGTCTCTCCCAACAGTTCAGATGAGCCGATCACCGCCGTGGCGATACCCAGGGCAGCGATCTTCAACCCAAAGGCATCCTCCATCCACACCCCAAAAACCAGGTTGATGATCTCATTGGCGGCGCTGATCAACAATCCCACTGCAAGCCCCAGAAGGGCGAGTCGGCAAGTCCAAACAGAACCAAGGTTTTGCAGAAAAACCGGACCCGCCCGGGCAGGGTCCGGGTCACGCGGCAGCAGCCAGGCAAGCGCCAGCAAAGCCATGGTCCCCAGGGTGAATAACAACGGAAAAGGCGCCAGCCACCCCAGGCGGGCGATCAAAAATCCCATCACCGGAACGCCGATAAAGAAAGCCATTGACCAGCTATACTCGGTGATGGCAATCACCCTGCCGCGCCGTTGATACAGCACCCGATCCCCAAGATAGGCTTGCATCGAGGGGTCGAAGACATATTTCCCGAGCATGGTCACAATCAGGGTGATCACAAATACCGGATAGGTGGGGAAGACCACGACCAAACCGGTGCCGATGGTGAACAGAAAAAGCCCCAGTAGCATCCCCGTTTTTCGACCGCGGCTATCTGAGACAGAACCCAGGAAAGGACCGAACACCCCCACCAGGGAGCGGGCGGTCACCCCCAGAGCCATTGCAGCCAGGTCCACCCCCAAGCCGCGCCCAAAGACCGCCAGGAAGGGATACACCATGCGGTGCATGGTATTCAACGCGGTGCGCATCAGGGTAAAAGCCAGGGTTTGAAAGCGGATGGAGTGCTTCAAGGTTAGATTAGTTTCAAGGCTCAACGCGCTCGAGTTGGAAGAGCCAGCGCGCAAACTGGAGGGCAGCCAGGAGGGTCAAGAGCAGCATCACGGCGAAGAAAGCCTGGATGCGCCAGGAGTCCGAGTTTAATATGGGCGAGGCAGGGTGCATCACATTCTGGGTGTTCGCCAGCGACAGAACCAGAATCACGAAATAAGCGATATTCACCCCGGACGCCCAGGCTGGGGCTTCGAGCAGAGTCGCGCCGAGCTGGAGCAACAAGCCGGCGAAAGCAAAGACCATCGCCAGGCGCCAGCGCGGTTCCGCCAGGAAAAGCCCGTTCCAATTGGTCTGCATTGCCCACATCGAAACCGGTATATAGCTGATCCAGAAGAACAAGCCGGTGCGTCCGAAGGCGCGTGACCAGCCGTTCAATCGTGCGCGGCGTAAGATCAAGCCCGCCAAGCCCAAAAGAGCGGCTGCCAGAAAAGACGCCAAAGCCGCCCACACCCAGGCGCCATGCACATACACCACGCGCACGTTGGCTCCCAGGGATTTTTCCACTGGACCAAGAACGGCAAAAGTGATCACGCCAATTAGCGCCAGAGCGAACCAGATCAAGGGAGATTTCAAGCGGATTTGCCTCATCAGACCACCGCTGTGGAACGCCTGTCCAGTCTCTGCCAGCCGCGCCCTAGTTGTATGGCTGCCAGAAGCAAGAAAACAACCTGGAGGGCAAAATACGCCTGGATGCCGGGCGCGCTCGACTGGAAGATGGGCGACTCGGGGTGGAGCACTGTTTGGAGATTTATCATCCCCAGGATGAACACCGCACCGAAAATCAGGTTTGCCAATGAGGTCCAAATCAAGGGGAAAAATGATAAGCCAATTTGGAGCAAAACACCCACAACGGCAAAATTGAGCGGCACGCGAAAACGTGGCTCATCCAGGAACAAGCCGTTCCAATTCGCCTGCATCACATACAGCGACATGGGAAGGAACAACACCCAGTAGGATAATGCACTGCGCCCCAGCCCGAGCGACCACATGTGGTACTTTTCCCGGCGGGATGCCAGTCCGGCTAGACCCGCAACCGCCGCCAACACGAAGGTGAGCATGGCAGCCCACACCCAGGCGCCGTGAAAATAGACCAGGCGGGAATTCAAGCCCAGGGTCCTTTCCATGGGGGCAAAAAGCGCCACCAAAACAGCGCCGGCGAGGAAGACGCCAAACCACACCAACCAAGATCTGCTCACAGGCTGGAATTTTACCCCATCTTGGCGTCTGAGGGCGAGGATAAACCGACCTGGCGAGTCTCTGTCTTGCCTGAAGGAGTTCCAGCGCCAGAGAGTCGGGGAGTGAGGGGAAACCCCGGCTTTTTAAGATTGGGTTGGTCAGGTGGCGTCTCTGTTTCGAGAGATTACCCTTATAATTAATCAAACGATATTTTCCTTGCAAATTAGAGGAGGGGCTATGAAAGCCTTGCGTCGCATACTTGGGATATTGGTGATGATTGCGGGGATACTTGGGCTCTTGCTGAGCCTTGTGGGCTTGGTGGGAGTGTGGATGGTGAGACCAAATATTGCCGGTTACGTCGATTCGATCATCAGCACGCTTAACACCAGCATTGACACCAGCCAGCAAGCCATGGAGGTCACCTGGCAAGCCCTGGATGCCACGATTGATAGTGTGGATGCGCTTTCCTCCATGCTGGATGCCACAGCCACCTCAGTGCAAGATACCCAACCGGTGCTTGACCAGGTCAACTCCCTGCTCGGGGAGACCCTGCCTGCCACTTTTGAATCAGCCACCACCTCCCTCAATACCGCCCAGCAAGCCGCTGAAGTCTTGGATGGGGCGATTAAATCGCTGGATACTTTCCGATTCTTGTTGAGCAGCGCCCCCCTGGTGGGCGATTTCGTCGAGAAACCCGACCAACCTTACAACCCGGAGACATCCCTGGCTGATTCTCTGGGAGAACTGGCGTCCAATCTGGAAGACTTGCCGGCTACGTTTAGCGACATGTCCACCAACCTGGACAAGGCGGATGATAACCTGGTGGTGATCAAGGATAACCTGACCACGATGTCGGTAAGCGTGGGGCGGATTTCCGGCAGCCTGAGCGAGTATCAAACCATGATCAGGCAATCCCAGGCGTCCATGGATAATATGCGCGCCATCCTGACCGCCATCCAGGGTAATCTGGGCAATATCCTCAATGTTGCTGCCATCGTCCTGGACCTGTTTTTCTTCTGGCTGCTGATCGCTCAGGTGGTGATCTTCAGTCAGGGCTGGGAGTTATACCAGGGCACAGCCGGTCGCATGGAAGGCGGCGAAAGCCAGGCTGAAAGCCAGACTGATTGAACAATCTGCGCGTAGAGCGTTTCTCATTTCCCATAACTATTCCATATTGGAGGCTACTATGGCGTTCACACTTGACACCACGTTAGGCGAATTGCTCAAAGAACCGCAGGCTAAGGCGATAATTGACCAGTATCTACCCGGTCTCTCTGGCAACCCGATGCTGGCGATGGTGCAGGGCATGTCGCTCAATGCAATCCTGGCGATGCCGCAGGCAGCCCAATTCGGTTTGACCAAAGAGAAAGTGGAAGCCATCCTGGCAGAGATCAACGCCCGTCTCTAAAACATCTCTGACAGGATCGTCAGCCAAGGTCTCGTTTTCTCTCAGATCAACACAACCCTGTTGTTGTGTCATCCTGTGCTCTCAACCCCGGGCGATAGGCTGGAAGGGTTAAATAAAGCCTCGTCCGCTTGAGATAAATCTTGTATTGCCTGGAGGCATCATGCCACTTGACCTCAACCTGATTCGCAGCCAATTCCCTGCGCTCCAACGCCCTGATATTTTTCTGGATAACCCCGGTGGGACGCAAGTCGCCCGCTCGGTCATCAACCGCATGAACGCATATCTGGTTGAGCATAACGCCAACCACGGCGGCGCGTTCCGCACCAGCCGCGAGTCGGACGCAATCCTGGAGCAAGCCCATCAAGCCCTGGCGGATTTCTATAACGCCTCCTCGCCGGATGAGATCGTCTTCGGCAACAACATGACCAGCCTGACCTTCGCCATCAGCCGCTCCATCTCCCGGACGTGGCAGCCTGGGGATGAAATCGTCGTCACCCGTCTCGACCATGACGCCAACATCACCCCCTGGGTGATGGCGGCTGAGGACAGAGGTTGTAGCGTCCGCTGGGTGGATTTTCATCCCGAAGATGGCACCCTGAATTTAGATTCCTTTCAGAAAGCTCTGGAGGGGAGACCGCGCCTGGTGGCGTTCGGCTACGCCTCCAACGCCCTGGGCACGATCAATCCCGTCGCCAGGCTGGTGAAGATGGCGCACGACGCCGGCGCCTGGGTGTATGTGGATGCGGTGCAATACGCTCCCCACGGACCGATTGACGTGCAGGCATTGGGGTGCGACTTTCTGGTCGCCTCAAGCTACAAGTTCTTTGGACCACATGTCGGCGCCCTTTACGGTAAATGTGACCTTCTGAGCGAATTGACCGCCTACAAGGTGCGCCCTGCGCCGAATGACCCACCGGGTAAATTCGAAACCGGCACCCAAAACCACGAGGGCATCGCCGGGGCGTTGGGCGCCATCGAGTATCTGGAATGGTTGGGCGAGACCTTCGGCGGTGATTATGCCGAGAAGTATCAGGGTCGCTTCTCAGGGCGGGCTTTGCGACTGAAACAGGCGATGAGCGCCATTCGCGCCTACGAGTTCGAGCTTTCCCGCGCCCTGCTGGACGTTCTGGAGGAGACGCCGGGGGTGACGGTCTATGGTCTGACCGACCGGCGCAGGTTGGAGGAGCGCGTGCCAACGGTGAGCTTCAGGTTAAAAGGCTGGCATCCACGCCGGGTGGCGGAGAAGCTGGGGGATGAGGGGATATATGTGTGGGATGGGAACTATTACGCCCTGGCGGTCACTGAACGGTTGGGGTTGGAGGATAGTGGCGGCATGGTGCGCGTGGGACCGGTGCACTACAACACGCTGGAGGAGATTGAGAGGTTTGGGGAGGCGCTGAGAAGGGTCGCTGCAAGAGTTGAGAGACCGTGAAGGTGAAAGGAAACGAGGAATTCTCCGATCAGGTCATCCAGATAGTGGTGCCGGACTTTTTTCCCCAAGCACCCATTAAAAAGCTTGCGCTGGCAATTAAAACATCAGGACATCGTGGTGATCGATGTCCTGATGTAATCTCATTGCGCCGTGTAACCGCCATCCACCAGATAGTAGCCACCGGTCATGAAAGATGCCTGATCGGAGGCGAGAAATGCCACCAGGTCGGCAACTTCCTGGGAGGTTCCCATTCGCCCAACAGCGTGGAGATTGCTCAGGTAAGCCTGAGTTTGCTCATCCAAGGCACTCAGCAGGGGGGTCTTGATGAAAGCTGGTCCAACCGAGTTGACGCGGATTCCCAGCTTGCCATACTCCAGAGCGGCGTTCTTGGTCAGCCCGATCAAGCCATGCTTGGCGGCGACATACGCCGGGGAGTTGGCAAATCCCACTGAGCCCAAGATGGAGCTCATGTTAATGATTGAGCCGCCACCTTGCTTGAGCATTTGGGGGATTTCATAGCGCATGCAGTAAAAAACCCCATTGAGATTGATGTCGATGACTTTGTGCCATCCTTCTATGCTATATGAGCCGGTGGGGTTCTGTTCGCCCCCAATGCCGGCGTTGTTGACGGCGATATCCAGCCTGCCGAAGGCTGCCACGGTATCGGCGACCATCTTCTCGACCGCTTTTGGATTGGATACATCCACCTTCAGATAGATCCCGTCGGAGTCTAACTCGTGGATGGCGTCAACGGTTTTTTTGCCCAGCTCGTCGTTTACGTCTATGACGGCAACCTTTGCACCGCCCCGAGCGAATGTCAAGGCGCAAGCTTCACCAATGCCTGAAGCTCCACCGGTGACTAATGCGACTTTACCGGTAAATTGTTTGTTGGTCATAAGAGTTCTCCCAATTTCTGTGTGTAGTCTATCACAATATACACAAGGCTTAGACATTTATATAACATAATTATAACATATATATTAATTATTGGATTAAGTGAAAATTAACCTTAGCTATGAATTGTCAGGCTATATGGAGACCCTGACATAAGCGCTGGATTTTGACAAAAACAGCAAACACAGGGTGAGATGCTCGTTCCCGCACCCAAAAACTCCGGACTTGACGAGAAGAATCCTCTCATTTATAATTATGACTAGTTGAACAAACATTCATATATTCTTGTCCTAAGAGAGCATCATGCCCATTGACGAATATACCGCGACCCATGTCGCCGAGCTGTTTCAGACCCTGAGCGACCCCAGCCGCCTGCGGATCATCTCCGCCCTATTGGAAGAAGAGATGAATGTTAGCGCGCTGGCTGATAAGGTTGGGATGAGCGAATCCGCCGTATCCCATCAACTGCGCGGAATGCGCCAGATGCGCCTGGTGCGGGCGCGCAAAGAAGGTCGGCAGGTTTTCTACTCCCTGGATGACGAGCATGTCGCCAGCCTTTTTCGGCAAGGCTTGGAGCATAGCCGCCATGGGTGAATCCCTGCTCTCTGGGGTCATCAACAGCAGCGGGGTTTCTCAAACCCATCCCGTCCGACTGACCTGATACAATAAAAGCTGCTGGTATGAGCCAGATCTACCTTACCGTTGATTAGAACCGTTAATGACCGAAAGAACGATTGAACTGGAAATTCCCCTCTTGCTTCCCAATCTGGAATCGGAGAACGATCTGCGCCTGAACCGGTTGGAGGCGTTATTGCAAAGCCAAAAAGGGTTGCAGCGCGCCCATCTGGAACGCGATCGCCAGCCCATCATCCTCTGTCTGCATTACGACCCGGACGTGACTTCTCTGGCAGAAGTGAAGCGCCTGGCAAAACGCGCCGGGGCGGAGATCCACAACCGTTACCACCACGCTCTCATCCCAATTGAGGGGATGGACTGTTCAGATTGCGCCACAGTGATCGAGCACAGCGTCGGGCGCATGGATGGCATCCTGGCGGTCAATGTCAACTACGCCTCGCAAAGGATGCGGGTGGAGTTCGATAAACAGAAGATTGACCGGGCAGCGGTCGAGAGGCGTCTGCGCTCTTTGGGCTACGGCGTGCCATCGGGCAAATTGCAAAGCTGGTATCAGAAAAACCGCACCCTGCTTTTCAGCCTGACCTCCGGTTTGCTCCTGCTGATCGCCTGGGTGGGAGTGACCTTCTTGGGCATGCCCAATCTGGCAGCGCTGGGATTATATCTGGGCGCATACCTGTTTGGCGCCTGGGATATCACCCGCCACGCCTGGCATGCTCTGCGCTGGTGGCGCTTTGATACCGACCTGCTGATGGTCATCGCTGCCCTGGGAGCGATCGCCCTGGGCAGATTTGCGGAAGGCGCTCTGTTGCTCTTCTTGATCAGCCTGGGACATGCCCTGGAAGAGCGCGCTCTGGATCGGGCGCGCTCCGCAGTGCGTGCACTGGCTGATTTAACTCCCAAAACCGCCCTGGTGCGCAAGGAGGCTTTGGAGGTTGAACTGCCTGTAGAACAGATTCAGCTTGACGACCTGGTGATCGTCCGTCCGGGAGCGCGCATCCCTGTGGATGGTAAGGTGGTATCCGGTACTTCAGGCGTGGATCAGGCGTCGGTCACGGGTGAGTCGATCCCGGTGGACAAAGCGCCCGGCGATATGGTCTTTGCCGGCAGCGTCAACGGCGATGGCGCCCTGGAGGTGCGCGTCACCCGCCTGGCGAAAGACAGCACCCTGGCGCGGGTGATGAAGATGGTGGAAGAAGCTCAAACCCAAAAGTCGCCGACCCAACAAACCATTGAGAAGTTCGAGCGGGTGTTTGTGCCGGCGGTGTTGATCACCACAGGCTTGGTGATCGTCCTCCCGCCTTTGTTTGGGGTGCCTTTCCAGGATTCATTCCTGCGGGCAATGACCCTGCTGGTGGCTGCCTCGCCCTGCGCCCTGGCTCTGGGCACTCCGGCAGCCATCCTCGCCGGGATCGCCCAGGCTGCTCGCAACGGCGTTTTGGTGAAGGGCAGCGCTCATCTGGAAAACCTGGGGCGCATTAAAGCCATCGCCTTCGATAAAACCGGCACAATCACCCATGGCAAAGCCGAGGTGACCGATATTGAAGCCCTAGACTCAAAAGTACAACCGGAAGGACTGCTTGCCCTAGCCGCAGCCATTGAAAGTCGTTCGGGGCATCCTCTGGCGCAGGCAGTGGTGCGCGCCGCTCAGGCGCAAAACCTGCAATTGCCAGCCATTACCGATGTGGAGTCACTGACCGGGCGCGGTCTGCGGGCGCAGCTAAACCACCAGGCGGTGTTGCTTGGCAGCCTTAAACTGATGGAAGACGCTGGTATCCCGATCCCCCCTCAAGTTCGGGAGCGGGTGGAGAGCCTGCAGGCGGAGGGTAAGACGGTCACGCTGGTATCCCTGGATTCGCAGGTTGCGGGTCTGCTGGCGCTGGCAGATACGCTGCGCCCGGAGGTGGTCCCGACTCTGGCTGCCCTCGATCGGCTCGGCGTCAAGAGAACCATTATGCTCACCGGGGATAACGCCCGCGTGGCAGGCGCCATTGCAGCACAAGCCGGGCTGACCGAGTTTCAACCCGATTTGCTGCCCGAGGACAAGGTGAGCGCCATTCGCAACCTGGTGAAGGAACACAACCTGGTGGCAATGGTAGGAGATGGCGTCAATGACGCCCCGGCGCTGGCAAACGCCAGCGTGGGAATCGCCATGGGCGGCGCCGGGACGGATGTCGCCCTGGAGACCGCCGACGTCGCATTAATGGGGGATGACCTGAGCAGGCTCCCCTTCGCGGTGGGGTTGGGGCGCGCCACCCGCGCCATCATCGCCCAAAACCTGTTCCTCGCCCTGAGCGTGATTTTTATCCTGGCTGCTGCCGCCCTCACCGGTTGGGTGAGTATCGGCGTCGCCATCATCTTTCACGAGGGCAGCACGATTTTGGTGGTCTTGAACGCCTTGCGGCTGCTCGGTTATCAAGCAAGACCCTGACCCAATCCCCCGATTCGCCGACTCAGGCTGAGCAAGTGGTCAGCCTGAGCGCTTCAATCTCCAATCTGCCCTGGAAGCTATAGAGGACAAATTGTATCGGGTATTTGTGACATTATGCCCTATCTATCCCTGTTTGATTTTGCTAAAATCGTTTTCAAAGCCTGGGTTGAAGGGCTTTAGGATTTTAACCTATCCAGAGGAGGCAGACAGGTGAGCCTTGAAATCGAAGAAGTCGTCCGCGAAGACAATATCCAAACACCTGTAACCAGCGAACCTTCTCTAGACCTGGAACCCCTGGAGAAGATACTTCAGGAGTATCAGGGGAGCAAAGGCGCCGTTATACCGATTTTGCAGCATATCCAGGAAGCCTACGGTTATTTGCCCAAGGAAATCCTGAAGATCACCTCGAAAAGGACCGGCATCCCTCTCAGCCAGCTCTATGGGGTTGCCACTTTTTACGCCCAGTTTCGCCTTACCCGCCGTGGACGCCACCTGATCCGCATCTGCGACGGCACCGCCTGCCACGTGCGCGGCGCGCAGAAAACCGTCCAGGCGATTGAGAACGCCTTTGATCTGGTGGCTGGCGGCACTTCGCCGGACTATAAATATACCCTGGAAATTGTGTACTGCGTGGGCTCGTGTGGTCTGGCTCCGGTGGCGGTGGTGGACGACAAAGTTTACGGTCACACCAAACCTGAGCCTTTTGTCAGGGTCTTGAAAAAGCTGGAGTGATGTCAATGCCACGCCTGAGCAACGTTGAAGAACTGAACCGTCTGCGGCAAGATTTACAGACAACCTTGCAAGGACTGAAAGCGGAAAAGATCATCATCACCCTTGGCATGGGCACCTGTGGGCTGGCGGCAGGGGCGGGGGAGACTTACCAGGCGCTGCTGAGGGAGCTGGAGAAACGCAACCTGCAGGTGATGGTGCGTTCGGTGGGATGTATTGGCATCTGCGTCATGGAGCCTTTGCTCGACGTGCAACTCCCCGGTCAGCCGCGCGTCACCTATGCCAACATCAGACCCGCCAATATCCCGCGCATCCTCGATGAACACGTGCTTGGTGGTCAGGTCGTTCAGGAATGGGCGATTGCCGCCGTGCCAGAAGAATGGTGATTCTGATTGTGTAGAGTGAACTTCGGCTAGCATCCAGACTGACAAGGAAAGGTCAATGAGCGGTAACCCAATCACCCCTGTGGAAACCCAACAACCCAAGTTGCCCTCGTACACCGATCTGCCGTTTTACAGCAAGCAGGTGCGCATCGCTCTGAAAAATTGCGGCATCATCGATCCGAAGAACATTGACGAATATATCGCCCGAGATGGGTACCAGGCGCTTGCCAAAGCCCTCACCCAGCTCTCTCCAGATGACGTCATCAGCATTATGAAGGACTCCGGGCTGAGAGGGCGCGGCGGAGCAGGATTTGCCACCGGCATCAAGTGGGAATTTTGCCGCCGGTCCCGCTCTACCCCCAAATACGTCATCTGCAACGCAGACGAGGGCGACCCTGGTGCGTTCATGGATCGTTCGATCCTGGAAGGTGATCCTCACAGCGTGATCGAGGGCATGACCATTGCGGGATACGCCATTGGCGCCAATGAGGGTTACATCTACTGCCGCGCCGAGTATCCGCTGGCTATCGCTCACCTCAAGATTGCCATCACTCAGGCTCGGGAATATGGCTTGTTGGGCGAAAACATCCTCGGCACCGATTTCAGCTTCAATTTACACATCAAAGAAGGAGCCGGGGCGTTTGTCTGTGGCGAGGAGACCGCCTTGATCGCCTCCATTGAGGGCAGGCGTGGCGAACCTCGCCCTCGTCCTCCCTTCCCGGCGGTCTCGGGCTTGTGGAAGCAACCCTCGAACGTGAATAACGTGAAAAGCTACGCCATGACGCCCCAAATTGTGCTCAATGGGGCTGAGTGGTTCAGCAGTATTGGCACTCCTAAATCTCCGGGGACGGCGATCTTCGCCCTGACAGGCAAGATCAATCGCACCGGTCTCATCGAGGTGCCGATGGGCATCCGCCTGCGGGAGATTATCTACGACATCGGCGGCGGCATTCCCGAGGGGAAGCGCTTCAAGGCGGTCCAAACCGGAGGTCCGCTGGGAGGTTGTTTGCCCGAATCGGCTCTGGATACGCCGGTTGATTTCGACTCGCTGGTCGAAGCTGGAGCGACCATGGGCTCAGGCGGGATGATCGTGGTTGACGAAGACACCTGCATGGTCGAATTCGCCCGCTACTTCCTGACCTTCGCCTCCGCCGAGTCGTGTGGCAAGTGCGTCCCCTGCCGCATCGGCGGACAGCGTTTGCTGGAGGCGTTGACCCGCATCACCCAGGGCAACGGCACGCCTCAAGATTTGGACGATATCGTCTATATCTCCAATAACATGAAAGAAGCGTCTTTGTGCGCCCTGGGGCAGCTCACCCCCGGACCGGTGATGGCGTCCATGCGCTTCTTCCTGGACGAATTTAAAGCCCATATCTACGACAAGCGCTGCCCGGCGAAAGTCTGTAAGGGCTTGATCACCTATCGCATTATCGCCGAAAAATGCGAGGGCTGTATGGTCTGCATCCGCAACTGTTCCAGCGACGCCATCACGGGCAGCAAACGTCAGCCGCATGTGATAGACGTTGAGCGTTGTTCCCGCTGTGGCATTTGCGCCACCGTATGCAAATTTGACGCGGTCGTGGTTGAATGAACCCTCACCCACAAGGAGCCAGTCACCTATGAAGGTCAACTTAACGATTGACGGTCGCAAAATCCAAACCGAGACGGGCAAAACTATCCTCCAGGTCGCACAAGAGGCGGGCATCAACATCCCTATTTTGTGCCACCACCCCGCCCTGCCACCTGAGGGCGCCTGCCGCATCTGTCTGGTGGAGATTGAGCGCCAGCGCAGTTTGCAGCCCGCCTGCACTTTCCCCGCCACCGAGGGGCTGGTTGTGCACACCCATTCGCCCAAAGTGATCGAGGCGCGCAAGTTTGTGCTGGAAATGCTGCTCTCCGACCATCCTTTTGACTGCATGACCTGCGACGCCACTGGCGATTGCCTGTTGCAAGACCTGGTTTACGAATATGGGGTGCGCACCGAGCCTTACCCCGGTCTGCACCACCAATACCCGATCGATGACCCGAACCCATTCATCCAGGTGGATCGCAATAAATGCATCCTTTGCCGCCGCTGCGTCCGGGCTTGCTCCTATATCAATGGGGTGGACGCCATCAGTGTGGTCTATCGCGGTTTCAACGCCCGCATTGCCTTTGGGGCAGATAGCTTCATGGCGGAAAGCCCTTGCGAGTTCTGTGGGAGTTGCGTTGCGGTATGTCCCACAGCAGCCCTCTACCCGAAATTGTCCATCGGGAAGGGGCGCTCGTGGCAGGTCAAGAAGGTTCAAACCGTCTGTCCGTATTGCGGCGTGGGCTGTCAGCTCCTGCTGGAAGTCAAGGACAACCGCATCATCAAAGTGGACTCTGCCTGGGACGGACCTGCCAATCACGGTTGGACCTGTGTCAAGGGGCGCTTTGGCTACGATTTCGTCCATCACCCCGATCGCCTGAAAAAACCCAGGGTGCGGCGTTACTTGCTGGAGGGCGTCCCGCGCAACGGCGAGCGCGGCGAGTGGGTTGAGGTGGATTGGGACACCGCTCTGGATATCACCGCCCGCAGATTGCAGGAAACACGAGATACCTATGGCGCCAACTCGATTGGGGTGCTGACCTCGGCAAAGTGCACCAACGAAGAAAATTACCTGATGAATAAGTTCGCCCGGCAGGTCATCGGGACGAACAACATAGACCATTGCGCCCGTCTTTGACACTCCAGCACTGTAGCCGGTCTGGCTACCTCCTTCGGCTCGGGCGCCATGTCCAACTCGATTGAAGATGTCACCTCCCAGGCAAAAGCGATATTTGTCATCGGTTCGAACACCACCGAACAGCACCCGGTGATTGGGATGCGCATCCGTCAGGCGGTGAAACAGCGCGGCGCCATCTTGATTGTGGCAGACCCGCGGCGCATCCCGCTCACAGATTTCGCCACCCTGCACCTGCGCCACAAAGCTGGCACCGATAACGCCTTGCTCAACGGCTTGATGCACATCATCCTCGAAAAGGGCTGGGAAGATAAAACCTTCATCGCCGAGCGCACCGAGGGCTTTGAGGAATTCAAAGCTCTGGTGATGGATTACACCCCGGATAAGGTGGCAGAAATCACCGGTGTGCCCGTCGAGCAGCTCTATCAGGCAGCCGAGATCATGGGCAACACCAAGCCAATGGCGGTCTTTTGGGCGATGGGCATCACCCAACACATCACCGGCGTGCGCAACGTGATGAACCTGGCGAACCTGCAGATGCTGCTGGGCAATATGGGGCTTCCCGGAGGGGGTGTGAATCCCTTACGGGGTCAGAACAATGTGCAGGGCGCCTGTGATATGGGCGGCTTGCCGGAGTTTTACCCGGGCTATCAACGGGTGATTAACGATGAGGCGCGCCAGAAATTTGAGGCAGCCTGGGGAGCGTCGCTCTCGAATCAGGTTGGCATGACCGTGACCGAGATGATCCCGGCGATCCTGACCGGAAAGACGAAAGCCCTGTATATCATGGGCGAAGACCCGCTGATGAGCGATCCGGACACCAACCATATCCGCCGTTGCCTGGACGCCTGCGACTTCATCGTCCTGCAGGATATCTTCCCCACCGAAACCGAGCCTTACGCCGATGTGCTCTTGCCGGCGGTCAGTTTTGCGGAGAAGGATGGCACATTCACCAACACCGAGCGCCGCATTCAGTTGGTGCGCAAAGCCATCGAACCCGAGGGCGAAGCCCGGGAAGACTGGCGCATCATCTCTGAGCTGGCGAAGCGCATCCTCGCCCACGGGTCGCGCAAAGTTACGGAGAGCGATTACTCTGGCTGGAACTACAACCATCCTGCTGAAATCATGGCAGAAATCGCAGCCCTGACGCCCAGCTATGCCGGTGTGAGCCATGCCCGCCTGCAGCAAGGCGAGACGTTCCAGTGGCCTGTGCTGAATGCCACCCATCCCGGAACCCCCATCTTGCATGTGGGTAAGTTCAGCCGCGGTCTGGGGCGATTCAACCCCATCGAACAAATCCCGCCCGCCGAGTTGCCGGACGATGAGTATCCGATGATTCTCAGCACCGGACGGGTGCTCTATCACTGGCATGGCGGTGAAATGTCCCGTCGCTCGAAGGGTTTGCTGGCGATCTATGACCGACCGTTGATTGAGGTCAACGAAGAAGACGCCCTCCGCCTGGGTCTGAATGGCAACAAACGGGTGCGCGTCACCTCCCGCAGGGGCAGCATCGAGGCGGAAGCCTGGGTCACCGACCGAGTGCCCCCGGGGATGGTTTACGGCAATTTTCACTTTCCTGAGGCATCGGTGAATGAATTGACCATTGCCGCGCTCGACCCGATTGCCAAGATACCTGAGTACAAAGTCTGCGCCGTAAAAGTCGAGGTGGCAGAACAGGAGGCGTGACATGCTTCCGGATACCAAACCGAAAATCGGGAATCCCAAAACGCGAGCGATGCTGCTCTCGGCGCTTTATATCGCCCAGGAGCAGTACGGCTGGCTCAGCCCAGAGGCGATCCAGCGGGTTGCCAAACGTCTCCAGCTCAGCCCCGGGCAAGTGTATTCGACCGCCAGTTTTTACACCATGTTCAGGATGCAACCCGAGGGGCGGTATATCATCCAGATCTGCGAAGGGCTTTCCTGTTATCTGGTTAGCGGCGCAGAACCATTCATTGATCACCTGAGCAAACGGCTGAGCATCAAACCCGGCGAGACCACCCCCGACGGTAAATTTACTCTGCAAATCGTCCAGTGCCTTGCCGCCTGTGATTGCGCTCCCGCCATGAAGGTGAACGATGAACTGTATGGTCATCTGACCCTCGAAAAAATTGATGAGCTGCTGACGGAACTGTCAGAGAAATAGGCAGAGAATTTATGTTTGAGCCTGTCTTGACTCGCAACATCCATCGCCCGGATTCGGAGAAAATAACCACCTACCTGGCACATGGCGGCTACCAGGCGACGCGCAAAGCCTTGCTGGAGTACTCCCCTGCAGAGCTGATTGAGATGGTCAAACGCTCTGGTCTGCGTGGGCGCGGCGGAGCCGGCTTCCCTGCCGGCGTCAAGTGGGGGTTTATGCCCAAAGACCCGCAAATCCAGAAGATTGTGGCGGTCAACACCGATGAAGGGGAACCGGGCACGTTCAAAGACCGTCAGATTGTGGAAAATGACCCCCATCAGATTATTGAAGGCGTGATCATTGCCAGCTATGCCGTTGGCGCCAGCCGGGCTTATGTCTATATCCGCGGTGAGTTTTTCCTGGGGGTGAAACGCTGGATCAAAGCCATTGCCGATGCTTACGAACACGGCTTTTTGGGCAAAAACATCCTGGGGACGGATTTCAGCCTGGATATGTCCGTCCACCGTGGCGCGGGGGCGTATATCTGCGGGGAAGAGACCGCCATGCTCGAATCGCTGGAGGGCAAACCGGGCAACCCACGCCTGAAGCCGCCTTACCCGGCGCAAATCGGCTTATTTGGGTTGCCCACCCTGGTTCATAATATCGAGACCCTCGCCTGCATCCCGCATATCATCTCCAGGGGAGCTGAATGGTTTGCCAGCATTGGCACACAGGACAGCAAAGGACCGAAAATTTTCTCGGTGAGCGGGCATGTCAAGCGCCCTGGCAATTACGAGTTGCCCTTGGGGACGCCCCTGAGCGAGATCATCTTCGAACATGCCGGAGGCATGCGCGGCGATAGAAAACTGAAAGCCATCATCCCCGGCGGCGCATCCACCCCCGTCTTGACGGCGGATCAGGTGGATACCCCGATGTCTTTTGAAGATCTGGAAAAAGCCGGCTCCCAACTGGGGACGGGTGCAATCGTGGTTATGGACGAGAGCACCTGCATGGTGGAGGCTGCCCGGCGCACGTCCAAGTTCTTCGCCCATGAATCATGCGGGCGCTGTGTGCCCTGCCGCATTGGCTCTGTGCGCCTGTATGAGACCCTAGACCGTATCGAACATGGCAAGGGGATGGAAGATGATATTGAGCGCGCCCTGTATCTGGCGGAGAATATTGATGGGCGCACATTTTGCCCCATGGGTTCGGCGTTGGTGGGCTTTGCTCGCTCCACAATTCTTAAATTCCGGCAGGAATACGAGTATCATATCCTGCAGAAACATTGTTATACCAGCCAAAACTAATGTTCAAAGCGCCGGGAAGTCAAACACCGGCGCTCAGGAGTAATTCATGGCAAAAATCCTCGTTGTTGACGACGACCCCGACTTCGTCAGCGCCACTAAAATCATCCTGGAAAAAAACAACCACGAAGTCATAGCCGCTGCCAGCGGCGATGCCGGTTATCAGCGCGCCTTGAACGATAAACCCGATTTGGTGATCCTGGATGTGATCATGGACACCGTCCTTGACGGGCTTTCGGTGAGCCAGCGCATGCACGATGACCCCACCCTGCGCGATATCCCCATCATTATGGTCACGTCCATCGCCAATACCGATTACGCCGAGCTGTTCCCGACGGATGAATACATCCACATTAATGCCTTCTTGAGCAAACCCATCTCAGCCGATGAGCTGCTGCGGCAGGTGAACAAATACCTGCCCAAAAACTGAGAGGTAGCCTGCGGCGGTTAGCGGGTGTCTTGACGGTTTCTCAAGCCGGTTAAGCCCCCAACCAGATAAGGGCATTGGCAGGATTGTCGAAAACAAAAATCGGCGGGATTATCCAGAATACTGATTTGGTGCGCGTCTGCCTGATGGGCATCGGAGAGGATGAGCCCAGACAGGGGACTCCTGCCGCTTATGCAGTATTGCTCGAGAAGCTGGGAAATGCTCATATCAACGTGGATTTCATTGTGCATTGGTCTGACCCTGATGGGACCGAATGGTTGATCTTCTGTGTAAGCAAAGATGATTGGGAAAACACCACAGGCGTTATCCAGAGCTTTCAGGCTGAACATCGCATCAAACAGATCTGTGTAGATAATGTAGCCAGTATTGGCGTCTATGGACCTGATTTTCGGGTCAGACCGGGATTAGCGGGGGCGTTGATGAAAACCATGCATTCGGCGGGGATCACGATTCAAGCCATCAGCACCTCGCTCTCGACCTTCACGATGCTCATCCCTGTCGATCAGACAGAGCGGGCTTTAGCCGCCATCCATCAGAGATTTGAATTGCCATGATCAAAAGAATCCAGGGACTGTACTCGCAACCCTTCCAGTTAGTGTTGGTGATCTCTTTCTCTCTTATCGCCGCGCTGACGATTGCAATCGGCGCCTGGGCGATTACTCTGACCATTAACGATTACCTCTCAGAGGCGATGAATGAGCGGGTTGCTCGCGATATGCTGCTGGCGGAGACTTTCTATGATCTCAAAATGCGCGAGGTCGAGGCGATTGCCGTGCGACTATCCCGAGATCCCCTGGTGGTTGATAATCTCCCGAGCGCCACCCAGAGCCCGGAATCACAAGAGTTGATCAACCGGCAAATCATTAACAGTTTTCCCGAGTCGTCCCTGGGGGGCAACCATGTACTCGCGGTTCTGAACGCACAGGGCGATTTGCTTGCCGCCCAGTTCCTTTCGCCTGCCAGGCTGCCCGAACCGCTTCCGACCGGCGGGAACTGGTCCAGCCTGGACATTATTCAGCATGCCATTGAGACCGGCAAAACCATCTCCGCCACTGAGATTATCCCGGCGGAGTTGCTGGCGCAAATTGGCTTGGACGATCTGGCACGGATTCCTGTTTTGGAGACGCCGCGAGCTTCGCCGACATTGTTTGATGAACGGGAGGGGACGGCAGGGTTGACCATCTTCAGCGTCACCCCGATTAAGAATGATCAGGGTCAAACCCTCGGGGCAGCGCTTGCCTTTCACCTTCTCAACAATGACTTCACCCTGGTGGATCGCATCAAGGAAACCGCAGGCATCGATACCTCAACTATCTTCCTGGGAGACTGGCGCGTATCCACCAATGTGACGGACGAGGCAGGCAAGCGCGCCATCGGCACGCGCTTGTCCAAAGAGGTGAGCGATGTCGTCCTCTACCAGGGCGATGTTTACGTTGGTAGCGCCTTTGTGGTCAAAGAAGACTACATCACTCGCTATGATCCGTTGCGGGATTTTACTGGGAAAGTGATCGGCATCTTGTACGTGGGCGCCAGGCAGGCTTCGTTCCAGGCTTTGCTCAACTCACTTAACCGGCGCATCCTGCTGGTTGCCTTTGGGAGCATCTTGCTGACGATTGTCATTACCACCCCTGTTTCAAGGATGATCACCCGACCATTAAACCAGCTCAAAGAGCTGGTGGAAGCCAACCGTCGCGTGTCGGAAGGGGATATGACCGTCAGAGTCCCGGTCCGGGCTGGCGGTGAGGTGGGCTTGTTGACGAGCTCTTTCAATTCCATGTTAGACACGATCCAAAGAACTCAGGATCAGTTGATTCAATCGGAGAAGCTCGCCTCCCTGGGGCAACTGGCGGCGGGGGTTGCCCACGAATTGAACAACCCCCTGGGAACCATCTTGCTGTATGCGGATATCGTCAAAAAAGAGCTTGGTCCAGAATCGCCTTACTCCGATGATCTCGAGGTCATATTGAGTGAGACTAAACGCTGCAAGAATATCGTCGCGGCGCTGCTGGAATTCGCCCGCCAAAATCAGGTGATCGCTCAGCCCACCAATCTGAACAATTTAATTCTCAGCATCGTCGAATTGCATCTCAAGCGCTGCGAGGCAAGCTCTGTCGAAGTCCACCTGAAGCTGGATCCGAGCTTGCCGAACGTCCAGGCTGATCCAAATCAGATCACCCAGGTTCTGATCAACCTGATTGAGAACGCGATCGATGCGATGCCAGAGGGTGGGAAGCTCTACATTCGCAGCCGAAACGAGCCGCAGGGGATGGTCACCCTTGAATTCGAAGACACCGGCATCGGCATCCCTCCTGAACATCTGAGCAAGCTCTTCACACCCTTTTTCACCACCAAACCGCTTGGCAAAGGCACCGGGCTTGGTCTGGCGATCATTTATGGCATCATTAAAATGCATCGAGGGCAGATATTCGTCACCAGCGAGGTCAATCGAGGCACCAAGTTCACCGTGCAATTACCGATAAAACTCCTGGGAAGCCAACCCGTTAACCAGTTTAATTCCGGCAACAGGCAGGATACGATCGGATGAGCAATCAAACCCCCGAGACTCACGCAAAAATCCTGGTAATAGACGACGAACCCGGAATCCGTGAGGGATGCAAAAGGGCGCTTACCCCGCAGGGATTCACGGTGGATACAGCCGAGAACGGACAAATCGGTTTGGCTAAAGTGCGCACGGATCAGTTCGACATGGTATTGCTGGATGTGATGATGCCGGGCGTCAGCGGCATCGATTTGATTTCGCTCATCCACGAACACGATCCGGAGATTGTCTGCATCATTATCACCGGTTACGCGACGGTTGAATTGGCTGTGCGAGCCATCAAGCAGGGCGCGTATGATTTTCTGACCAAGCCTTTCTCGACCGATGACCTTTTGCTGGTGGTCAATCAGGGCTTGGAGCGCCGCCGTCTGTCTTTAGAAGCGAAACGATTGCAGGCGATTGAACTCGAAGCGCAGCGGTTAACGGAGGAGAAAGCCAGGTTGGAGGAACTGGATCGGGCGAAAGTCGCCTTCATCCGCTTGGTGACCCATGAACTCCAGGCGCCCTTATCGGCTATCATCACCTACCTCGACCTGATTTTGAACGGCTACATCCCACCGGAGCAGGAGCGCGAATACCTGGAGAAATCACTGGAGAGAGCCAGAGAACAACTCGCCCTGATCAACGATTTGCTTGAATTTGGGAAGCTTAAGGAGTTAAAGACCCTCAGCAGACAGGAACGATTGCAGGCGGAGGATGTGTTGCGCAGTGTGCTCCAGCAATTGGAACCGCAGGTTAAGGAAAAAGGGATGACCCTCAGCGTGGATATCGCCCCGGATTTGGCTCCGGTTTTTCTGGCAGCCGACCAGATGAAAAGCATCTGGACCAATCTGATATCGAACGCGATCAAATATACCCCGCCCCAGGGGAGCATCTCTATCCGTCTCAGTCAGGATGATTCTCGGATTGTCGGCGAGGTGGCTGATACGGGTATCGGCATCCCGGAGGATGCCAGGGATCATCTGTTTTCGGAATTTTTTCGCGCCAGGAATGCAAAAGAGTTGAACATCCCGGGGACAGGGTTAGGGCTGGCAATTGTCAGACAGATTGTTGAGAAAGCTGGGGGAGAGATAAGCGTCGAGTCCGAGGTCGGAAAAGGCTCAAAATTCACTTTTTATCTGCCAATCGCCGATTGAGCGCGTGGCTGAGCTTTCGTTACCTCTATCTCGTATAAGTCCTCGCCAGGGTCTTGAGGTGAGGGCTTGATCAATCTCCATTCCGGGCTGAGGGAACTGACCAGGGATTGACAGAAGGCGGCGAAACCAAGCCGGGCAAGCGCCATTTCACGCTTCAATCCCGCTTTGCTGCCGGCGGCGCATAGGGGGCAATGCGCCAGAGTGAAGTGTAACTTTTCAGCCTCATGTTCCTCTGAAAACGGCACATCCATCGAGTTCAGGACACAGGCAAGCACCCCGGCTAATTGCTCCTTGCTTGGCTGATCAGACAGGTGCTTTCTCAAGGCATCGATCAGGGAGCCCCCCAGGCGCTCTCCAAAGGTGATGATGGTCTCTTCTGCCGATTCTTGGTCCCGGCACCCCTCGCAATTCATGCCGAATTCCAGGAATATCTGGCTGAGGTCTGCATAGCAACTCGAGCCGCAATCGGGGATTTCCCCACGCAGCACAGGTCCCAGTTCGGTATCGTTGCGCAGGAAAATGATTCTCTCATTAACCTGGATAAAACGCATATCACCGCTGGCAAGGGGATAGGACAATAAGGGTGCTTCTCTCAGATTCTTCTCAAACATGGCATGAACCTCAGACTGTCACATGGGTGAAGGCTAAAATTCAACAAAACCCAGACTGAGCCGCGGGGTGATTGTAAACCGAAGTATAACACCTGACGATTGGATCGCTGGACGAACTATGCCGCTCAGGTGGTAAGGTGGGGTCTGGCTTTTGGCAATCTTCACGTTCTTGCGCTCGCCGGGCTGAGGGCAAGTTGCTCCGCCATACTGAAGCCGGCATGCAGGGCGGTCAGGTTGAGTTCTTCGGTCCCTTTGGGGGCGCGCGCCAGCACTGCCTTTTCGATCGCCTGGCGCGAGACCACACCCGTCAAACCCACCAGCACACCCAATGCCACCATGTTTGCGGTGATGGCTTTGCCGGTTGTCTCAACAGCCGTGCGCGTGATGGGAAATTTGAGGGCATGGCTCACCGGCACCCGCCCCACCTTTTCGGCGTCGACGATCAGCAAGCCGTCTTTTTTGAGGTTAGAAGCGTATTTATCACACGCTTCCTGGCTCAGCGCCACCAGCACATCGGCGACGATCACCTCCGGGTAGTCAATCTCGCCCTGGCTGATGATCACCTCGGCTTTGCTGGCTCCGCCGCGCGATTCGGGTCCATAGCTCTGGGTTTGCACCGCGTTCTTTTGGTCGTAAATCGCTACGGCTTCTGCCAGGATGATGCCAGCCAGGATCATTCCCTGACCGCCCTCGCCAGCCAGGCGGATTTCGATACGATCTGAGGCTTGCTTGAGGCTCATCGTTTATCTCCCGACCGGGCTTGCAGCCGCTTGCGCCCGCTGGATGACGATATCATAAAGCTGGGAGTACTCGGGTTTCTCGATGTCGCAGAACACGCCGCGCACGATCTTATCGGCGCGTTCCTGCGGCGTTAGCTTCTCCGCAGCCGAGATGGTGACGCTGTTTTCTTTAAGAAGGCGCATCATATCCACCGCTGACCCCAGTTTATTCTGGCGTCCGTAAGTGGTGTGGCAATAGCTGGTGGCTTCAACCAGGCTGAACCCATTTTTGCGCACAGCCTGCTCGATGTAGCGCTCAAGCTCAACCGCGTGATAGACGGTGCTGCGCGCCACAAAAGTTGCCCCCGCCGCGACCGCCAGTTCGCAAACCGGCATCGGGGGCTCCACATTGCCGTAGGGGGCGGTCGTGGCGCGTTTATCCAAGGGGGTGGTTGGGCTGTACTGCCCGCCGGTCATGCCGTAAATGAAGTTGTTGACCACGATCGCCGTCAGATCAATGTTGCGCCGGGCAGCGTGGATGAAATGGTTGCCGCCGATCGCCAGGGCGTCTCCATCGCCCATGACGACAATCACCTTCATCTGGGGTTGCGCCAATTTCAAGCCGGTGGCAAAAGCCAGAGCGCGACCATGGGTGGTGTGCATGGTGTTAAAGTCGAGGTACACCGGCATCCTTCCGGTGCAGCCGATGCCCGAAATCACCGCCACTTCATCTTTGCTCAAGCCCATGTGATCGACAGCCCGGATTAACGCGCCCATCACAATCCCAATCCCACATCCGCTGCACCATACATTCGGGAATTTTTTGCTCGGTCTCAAATACCTGTATGCTGAATGGTCTTCATCAATCATATTAGCGACCCTCGATTGCATCTAGAATAAGTTGCGGCGTTACCATCTCCCCGTTGGCGCGGTTGACCCGCACCACCTTGTTCCGCCCGGCAATGCGCTCCACTTCCAGCGCCAATTGCCCCAGGTTCATCTCCGGTACGATCAGGTGGCGAGCGGTGCGTGCCAGATTGGCGATCAGGTCTTCGGCAAAGGGCCAGATGGTGAGCAATGTCACGAGACCCACTTTGTGACGCCGTTGCCGCGCCAGGCGAACCGCATGGCGGGCGCTGCGGGCTGTGGCTCCGTATGCCACCACCACGGTCTTTGCCCCCGCCGTTCCATCCTCTTCGTAGAGCACAATATCCTGCAAATTGCGCTCGATTTTGCGGTGCACTCGCTCCACCCAGTCGTCAATCTCGTCTATGCGTTGGGTTGGATAACCCAGCGGGTCGTGAAATAAGCCGGTGATGTGGTAGCGATAGCCCGTGCCAAAGCTTGCCATGGGGGGGACGTCGCTGATGGAATCGCCGTAGGGCTTGTACCACTCAGGCGGGACATCCGTCCCCATGCGCTCAACTCGGGCAATCTCCGCCGGGTCGGGCATCTCAAAGCGCTCGCGCATATGAGCGATCACCTCATCCAACAGGAGGATGACCGGGGTGCGGTATTTCTCGGAGAAATTGAAGGCAGTTACGGTCAGATCGAAAGCCTGACGCACCGAGGTGGGACTGAGAGCGATGATGGGATGGTCGCCGTGGGTGCCCCAACGCGCCTGCATCACATCTCCCTGGGAGGCGCTGGTGGGCTGACCGGTGCTGGGACCCAGGCGTTGCACATCCACGATGACGCAGGGGATTTCGGTCATGGCGGCGTAACCGATGTGCTCTTGCATGAGCGAAAACCCCGGACCGCTGGTGGCGGTCATGGCTTTCAGACCGCCGACCGAAGCGCCAATACAAGCCGCCAGGCTGGCAATTTCATCTTCCATCTGGATGAACTTGCCGCCTATTTTAGGCAACTCGCGAGCGAGTATTTCCGCAATCTCGGTGGATGGCGTGATCGGGTAACCGGCGTAGAATCGGCAGCCTGCCGCCAGCGCGCCCCAACTTACGGCTTCATTGCCTTGCATCAATTTGACGACCAAGAACGCCTCCTCACCTCTCCATAGGCTTTACGACGATCGCCAGGTCGGGGCAATGCGTATCGCACCAATGGCAGGCGGTGCAATTTTCCGGCTTGACCACGGCGGGTCTCTCATCGTCCTCGTTAAACGCCAGGACTCCTGTTGGGCAAAATGCCACGCACAAACCACAGCCCTTGCACCATTTTCCGAAAATGATCACTTTGCCGCGCGGTCCGCGCTTTGCTTTTGATGGGTTGACCGAAGCGATTGCCTCGGAGTTCACAACATCTGGCATGATTCGCCTGCCTGTCTCTGTAAAATTGGTTGGATTTTGTCTTAAATTTTATGTGACAATTAGTGTGGATAGAATTGATAAAACTCATCAATCTGGCGTTACTTATATACACATTGAGCAGGCGCCTTTCTCCTTGACCAATTTTCAGGATACTCGTCATGCCTGGATGAGGAAGGATGGCGTGTTTTGAAACGGATTAGTGTGCTTTAATAAGAATAACAGGTATTAGCCAGCTTATCGAACGAATTCAGCCGAGCAGGAGAGTGTCGTATGTCTCAAACCATCGAAAATCTAAAAGCTGCGTTTGCAGGGGAGTCGCAAGCCAACCGCAAGTACCTGGCGTTTGCTCAGAAGGCGGATGAAGAAGGCTATCCTCAAATTGCCAGGTTGTTCCGGGCTGCTGCCCACGCCGAAACCATCCATGCCCTCAACCATCTACGCGCCCTGGGGGAGGTGAAGTCCACCGCCGAGAACTTGCAGGCTGCAATTGGCGGGGAAAATTACGAAGTAGTGAGCATGTATCCGGATTTCATCAAAGCTGCAGAAGAAGAAGGGGAAAAGCGCGCCCTCACTTCGTTCACCTGGGCTTGGGAGGTGGAAAAAGTCCATGAGATGCTCTATCGCCAGGCGTTGGAATCGCTCTCGAAAGAGATGGCTCAGGTGGATTATTACGTTTGTCCGGTCTGCGGCTATGTCCATATTGGCTCGGCGCCCGAACGCTGCCCGGTGTGCAATACCCCCGGAAAACGCTTTGAATTGATTGCATAAACCTCCAACCCCTGGCATATTTCGTTTGTCCCTGAACCGCGCCCCCGCAGACTAAGCGAGGGCGCGGTCTTTGTGGGTGATGCAATCTAAATCTAATCCAAATCACTTCTTCATAATTTCTGAACATACCTTTGTTATCCTTATCGTGGATCCAATTGGATTGACATATTGTTTAGCACACGAAAGGAGAACATAACGTATGAATAAATGGCTCAAGATAGGTATCGCTGGAGTACTCGTTTTTGGGGCAATCGCTGCTTTGGTCACCGGGATTGCCCTCGCCCAGACCGATCAACCACCGGCTACAAGTCAGCCGCCAACCACCGATGGCACGATGCCCCCGCTTTGGGGCAGGGGGTTCGGCAGAGGGCTGGGCGGTCAGGTCGGGCTGGAAGCTGCCGCCAACGCCCTGGGAATGACCTCCGAAGATCTTTCCGCCCAGCTTTGGGCAGGCAAGACTCTGGCGGACATCGCTGAGGAAAAGGGCGTGGACCTGGTGGAGCTTCAGAACACCGTCCAGGCTGCCGTTCAGGCTGCCCGCGAGACGGCGATGCGCGAAGCCATCAACCAGGCAGTGCAGAATGGCGCCATCACCCAGGAGCATGCTGACTGGTTGCTCGAGGGTTTAGATAAGGGCTTCCTCACCAAGGGCTTCGGCTTGGGTTTTGGCAAGGGCTTTGAGCGCGGCTTTGGCGGCGGCTTCCATGGTCGTGGTCCAGGCTTCTTTGATCTCCCCAGCACCACGCCTCAGTCGAATTCATCCGGCGGCGCATGAACATCTGGAGGTTTGTATGCCTGAATCGAGGGCAGCGACCGGCTGGATAGGCGCTGGTATCCCCTCAACCTCATCCAATACTCGACAAAGGGAGCGCAGCGCAAAAACTGCGCTCCCCTCATTCCGAAGTTTGCCCTCATTGGAATATAATCAAGAATACGAGCGAAAAGGAAAGAATCAAACCCGGGCTTGAAATGGCGAAAAAGATACTGGTTGTGGATGACAAAAAAGAGCTGCGCGCTCTGCTAAAAGAGTACCTCGAGCAGGAGGGGTTCACCATCGTCCAGGCAGAAAATGGACAACAAGCCCTCTTTGTCGCCCGTCAGGAAAAGCCCGACTTAATCATCCTGGATTTGATGATGCCGGAGATGAGCGGTTTCGAATTTATGCGCGCCTACAGCCGGGAGGCAGATACCCCTATCATCATTCTTACCGCCAAGCTGGATGAGAATGATAAGGTGCTTGGCTTGGAACTCGGCGCGGATGACTATGTCACCAAGCCCTTCAGCCTGCGCGAGCTGACCGCCCGCATCCACGCTGTGCTGCGTCGGGTCGAGAAGCAGGAGGTCCCCCAGGAGATCTTGCGAGCTGGCGACATCACTCTGGACCGCAGCGGGCGGATGGTATTGGTGGCGGATGAGCCGGTGGACCTGACCCCATCAGAGTTTGATTTGCTCGCCACGTTGATGTCCACCCCCGGACGCGCCTACACCCGCCTGGAATTGCTGGAACGCCTGCAGGGTTCCGCCTATGAAGGCTATGAGCGCACCATTGATGTCCATATCCGCAACCTGCGTTCCAAGATTGAGCCGGATGATTCAAACCCGCGCTATATCGAGACTGTGTATGGCGTGGGCTACCGTTTTGCCCCACAACGCCGCGAAACGGGCAGGTGAGCATGCGTTCTCTGACCCAGAAACTCACCCTGGCTTTTCTGCTGGTCGGCTTGACCGGTGCCCTGCTGGTCGCCGTCCTGGTGCGGCGTTACACCCAGCGTGAGTTTGACCGCTTGATTTTAGACCAGAACCAACAAGCCTTGATCGCATACCTGACCAGGTATTATCAAATCCGGGGTAGCTGGCAAGGGGTGGATGCGATCTTTCGTCCCTCGGCGGAGAATGAACTCCCTCGCAATCCTGAAACCCGCTGGGAGATCAGGCGCAATCTGTTTTCCATCGCAGACGCCAATGGCACCATTGTCTTGGGAAATAATCCCAACCTTGTGGGGAAGAAATTATCCTCCGCCGACCTGAGAAAGGGTGTGCCGCTGGAAGTGGACAATACGACGGTCGGATGGCTGCTCTTCACCCCCGCGCTGGACCGCTGGCGTCCAAACACACCGGAGGGGAATTTCTTGATCGGGGTGAATCGGGCGATTTTCTTAAGCGCCCTGGCGGCGACAGCCATCGCTTTACTCCTGGGAGGTATACTGGCATACACGCTGACCTCCTCTCTCAGAGAACTGACCCAGGCAACCCATGAACTGGCTCAGGGCAAGTTGGGGTATCAGGTGAAAGTGCGTTCCAGGGATGAGCTGGGTGAACTGGCAACATCCTTCAATCAGATGAGCGCAGAGCTGGCGCGCTCGAATGAACTGCGTCGCAAGATGACTGCCGATATTGCCCACGATTTGCGCTCGCCATTAAGCGTCATTTTGGGTTATGCGGAAGCGCTCAACGATGGCAAACTCAGCCCCTCGCCGGAGATATTCACCGTGCTGCATACCGAAGCCCAACATCTCAGTCGCCTGGTGGAGGATTTGAAGACCTTATCCCTGGCGGATGCCGGCGAACTACCCCTGAACTACCAGTACATTGCCCCAGAGATTTTGTTGAAACGCGCCGCCACCACCTTTCGCGTCCAGGCAGAGGATAAGGACATCAGCATCCATTTGGAGATCTCGCCCAATTTGCCCGAGGTCAGGGTGGATGTGGAAAGGATGGCGCAGGTCTTGGGTAACCTGATGAGCAATGCCTTGCGCTATACCCCGGCTGGAGGCAAAATCACCCTTTCGGCGCACAGGCTCGATGGGCAGGTAAGACTGCAGGTTGCGGATAGCGGCGTGGGCATCCCGACAGAGAACCTGCCCTACATCTTTGAGCGCTCTTTTCGAGGGGATAAAGCGCGTCAGCACCTGCAAGGGGAGACCGGCTTGGGTCTGGCGATTGCGAAGTCATTGGTAGAAGCGCAGGGCGGTGCTATCAGCGTACAAAGCGAACTGGAAAAAGGCACAACTTTTACCATTATTCTACCTTCTGGAGAATAGAGGTGAACCCCGGGGAAAATCCAGGAAAAAGCCAATCGGTGCAGGTCGGCAGCCATGTCCAGGTTGAGTTGCTCTATCAGGCGGGCGTTGACCAACTCGAATTCGACATTGTGCCTGATCAGCAGGCAGATTTCGCCCACGGATTCCTGGGAGAGGGCACGCCATTAGCCCAGGCATTAATGGGTAAATTCGCCGGTGAAGCGATTCCCTATCAGGTAGGGGATGCCCATCTGGTCAGAATTATCGCGGTTTCATCGGGGAATAAAGAAGAGGCTGAGAAGGTCGCTGCCAGGCGGCAGGAGACGATGCGTAAAGCCCTGGAACAGACAGAGCGCACCAACGCCATCATCTTCGCCTCCTCATATAGCGGCAAATGGGGCGATTACGACCCCGGCGGCATCGAATCCTGGGACGCCAAAGACAGCCAGGGGCATCAGGGTCGGGACGAGGTAGAGAGCCAATAAGCAGCTTCGATCAGACCGAAGCGTGACTGTTTCTCATCACCGCCATTAAGGCAGCCAGTTGAAGGAGTCCATGATCAGGTCGAATACCGCCGATTCGCTCTGAGCGTCGAAGGTTGGGGGTGGGGTCTCGAAATTAAAGGGGTCGAGAGAGTGCAGCACAAAGGTCAGGCTGATGCAGGCATCGCCGCGGATGGTGGAATAGCCAATCCAGTCGTAAAAATTACCGGCAGCGCCCTCTGAGCCGCGTTGCTTAAGGAAATCGCTGCCATTGACCAGCAGGCGTTCTTCTTCGAGCGCGCCCGGAGCGTAGCCGATGGCAAGCGGGCTGATGCATTCTTCCCCCTCGGTACGCATGTCAATCTGCAGGTATTTCTCCACCAGGTTGGTGTCTGGCTGAATTGGTAAATCTATCCGTATCTGACCCGGCTGAGGCGATGTCTGGGTAGCCTGGGCAGGATGGCGCACTTCAAAGCCAAACTCTGGATTGCGGTAAGTGATCCAGTCAGCCGGCACAGCAGGCGTTTGGGTCGGGCTGACTTGCGGGGTTGAGGTGGAGAGAGGGGTGGGTGTTGCCGATGGTTGCAGAAGCGTCGGCGACGTAGTAGAGGCCTCGTCCGGCAGCCTGAGAGTGGGCGAGGCGATCAGGTTTCTCGCCTCTGCTGTCGAGGTTGTCCCACTGGCAGGGAAATTGCACGCGGCGGGTAAAAGTGTCAGGCAGGCGAGGGCTAAGAGAGCGTAAAATGAGCGCATATCAACCTCTTTCTCGGGGCGTGATAGCTAAATCTGGAATTGGACTGGTGTCCACAGACTCAATTATAGCCCGCCTGGTTGAAAGGAGCTGTGCTCGCGCAGGCGCAAGCCTCTCTCACCCGTTATGCCTGACTCAAACCTTCGGCAGGAGAAGCCCTCACAGAGATAGCTGCAGGTTTGGCAGGGGGGTAAACCCAGCCGATATCCCCGCTGCGGATGAGACCGGTTGAAAAATGCGCAGGTCAATCAAGGGTAAAAGTTTGCCCGAACGCCTTTTTTTCCCCGAAATATTGGCGACTGCTTTCATCGCCGCCTGGTAGCTGCGACGGTCTGAATTGATCTGGCGCATTGCCCGGCGGGTCAACCAGTCGGCGGCTTTGTTGTTCTTGCGCGGCGTCCAGATCCATCTGAGGTTAATAAATCGGCTGGAAAGCTGTCGGGCGCGCATATACAGAGGCCAGATCGTCTCTGAGCTGACTGAGGCGATGCCGTTCATCTGGTCTATCACGCTCTTGGCGTCCCCAAATACTTTGATTGGCTCATCCTCCAAGCCCAAATCGCTCAAAGCGTCCAAGCCCTCAATCAAAGCCAGATACTCCGCCATGTTGGAGGACGCGCCCATACTGCGGGCAAAGACCCCGTGCCCCTGAGCGATGACAATCTCGTTGCGACAGATCAACCATCCGTAACACAGAAAGCCGGCAGAATCCTTCATGTTGCTGCTGCCAGAAAAACTTCGATATAATCCGTCAAAGCGCAGCGCGTAGTTCATGTTGGCTCCTTAAAAAGGCATCGGCGGTGGGACACTCCACCGCCGATGGGAAAAAGAGGGAATAATGGGTATGATGCTTTCCGGTTCGCTTTTGCCCTGCTGACAACAGGCTTCTCCTTTACGACGCCGAGGTTAATTGCTGGTATCCTGATTGCCTGTGGGTCAAATCAATCTTCCTTTTGATCCCGCTTTGATTCTGATTATTGTACAATTTATATTGTTTGTCAATAAATTTGACTTAATAGATTTGTAAACAGTGATTAACAATTATTTAAGCGCAGCTCTCTATGGGCATGGAAGGCGATGATGAGAATTAAAATCTTTACCACCGGCGGTTCGATTGACAAGACGTATTCGACGCAGGTCAGCAACTTTGTGGTCGGCGCGCCTCAGGTGGGGCAAATCTTGAGAGAGAGCAACGTGACCTTCGATTACGAAGTGGAGTCATTGTGCCAGAAAGACAGCCTGGAGATGACTGCTGATGACCGCGAGATGGTGGCTGAGAAGGTGAGAGAGGCGGCGGAAAGATATATTTTGATCACCCATGGCACCGATACCATGGTTGAAACCGGACGCGCCCTGTCTGGCATACCGGGCAAAGTGATCGTCCTGACCGGCGCCATGCAGCCGGCGGCGTTCAAGCGGTCGGATGCGGCATTCAACGTTGGTTTTGCCGTCGCTGCCTTGCAGACCTTGCCCGAGGGGGTGTATCTCGCCATGCATGGCAGGATATTCGATCCGCGTCGCGCCCGTAAAAACGTGGCAATGGATCGCTTTGAAGAAATCAGTTGAATCAAAATGGGCTGAGCGGTTAAAATACTTAAAATATCTCTGAAGTGGCTGCCGCTTTGTTTCGATATTGCCGCAGCGGATATACCGGCATGGCGATTGACGGGTGAGCCAGACCCTCAGACAACAAGGATAAACAAGATGGCAAAAAAAGACAACACAACGAAATGGATGATCGGTCTGGCAGGCGGTCTCGCAGCCACAGCTTCTTATCTGTTTGTCGTCCGCCCCTGGATGCTCTCCTGGGGCGCTACCAAGGATGAACAAAATCGTCTGCTGCCCGGAGACGAATTGCTGCCCGAACCCAAAATCTACGCCACCCATGCGGTGACCATTCAGGCGCCTCCCGCCGCGGTTTGGTCCTGGCTGGCGCAACTGGGTCAGGGGCGAGGCGGCTTTTACAGCTACGATTGGATCGAGAACCTGATGGGGCTGGATATCCACAATGCCAATCGCATTCTGCCCGAATATCAGGAGATCAAGGTGGGCGATGCCATCCCACTTGCCCCGCAAGGTTTTAGCGTCCCGGTGGCAATTGTGGAGAAAGAGCGCGCCCTGGTGCTGCATGGCGATACCCGACTGCCGGGAGTTGGCGAAGCCCCGCCGATGAAACCCGGAGAATATCTGAGCGTGAGCTGGGGGTTTTACCTCTTCCCCCGCGGCGATGGCAGCACCCGCCTCATAGAGCGATGGAAGACCGATTGGAACTCCAGCTTGAAGAATGATCTGTTTTACCGCCTCTTCCTCGAGCCGGGCGCGTTTCTCATGGAGCGCAAAATGCTCCTGGGCATCAAACAAAGGGCTGAATCGCTTTCAACCTGACGGATTCATATATTTCGGATGACCATGAGCCTTATCCTGATCTTATTATCCACAGAGGAGGTTAAACCATGAGTCTGATATACACCTGGCAGGGGCATGCCACCCATAGCCTTGAAGTGGATGGGACGAAAATCCTGGTGGACCCTTTCTTCAGCGGCAACCCCGCGGCGGTGATCACCGCCGCGCAGGCTGAAGCGGATTACATCTGGATCAGCCATGGGCATTTTGACCATGTCGCCGATGTGATTGATATCGCCCGCCGCACCGGCGCAACGGTGATCTCCAATTTCGAGATCGCCAACTGGCTGGAAGGAAAAGGCATCCAGGTGCACGCTCAGCACATTGGCGGCGGTTTCCGGCACCCCTTTGGTTACCTCAAGCTGACCCTGGCGCTGCATGGTTCGGCTCTGCCGGACTCAGCCTATGGCGGCAACCCTTGCGGGTTTTTGCTCACGACGAACAGCGGGAAGAAAGTGTACCTGGCTTGCGACACCGGTTTGTTTGGCGATATGCGCCTGATCGGCGAGGAGGGCGTCAACCTGGCGGTGCTGCCGATTGGCGACAACTTCACCATGGGACCGGATGACGCCTTGAGGGCGGTGAAATTGCTCCAGCCCGAGCATGTGATCCCGGTGCATTACAACACCTGGGATCTGATCGCCCAGGACCCAGATGCCTGGGCTGGTCGGGTGAAGGCGGAAACCAGCGCTCAGCCGCATGTGCTCAAGCCAGGGCAAAGCTTCACGCTGGAGTAAGCGGGCTCTTTCGTCGTTTCAGGATCAGCCTGCCGCCTCGGCTACGGCATTTGTCTTGACGGTTTTATCGAGTTTCGAAGCTCGAGGGTACCCCTCGAACGGCTTTAGCGTTTAATGATGAAGGACCATTCTTACTGGTTGGCGACATGCTTAATGTCCGGTGAGTGGTTGTCCGGCTCAAAGATGATCGTTATGACTCCCTGTTATAATTTCTCAATCTGGAGGTAGTGATGTTCGATAGTTTCTTTCGGCGTCGAGAAGATGAACAGAAGTTTCAAAAGCAGGGTCGCCTGCCGCCGGGACAGTCTTTGACCCAGAAATTCCCGGTGTTGCATTATGGTCCAACCCCTGGTTTCAACCCCGCAACCTGGGATTTTCGGGTTTGGGGCGAGGTGGAAGAGGAAGTGCGTTGGACATGGGATGAATTCAACCAACTGCCGCGCACCAAAGTGGTGATGGATATCCATTGCGTCACCCGCTGGAGCAAGTTTGATACCGAATGGGAAGGCGTTTCGTTGCGGACTCTGGTGGAGCAGGGATTGATCAAACCCAAACCTACCGCCCGCTTCGTGATGCAGCATGCCGAGTATGGCTTCACCACCAACCTGCCCCTGGAGGTGATGCTCTCGGACAATTTTCTGATGGCAACCCATTACAACGGCGAGCCGCTCACCCCCGACCATGGCTATCCCCTGCGGGGCGTGGTGGGGAATATCCCCTCGCGCGACGATTTAATCGTGCCTTATTTCTGGAAGGGAGCCAAATGGCTACGCGGGCTCGAGTTCATGCGCGAGGATCGGCGCGGCTTCTGGGAGGAAGCCGGCTATCACAACCGGGCTGATGTCTGGAAGGAAGAGCGTTTCGGATAAATCATGATTGATTGGGCTGACCTGGCTGCGAATGCGCTATGGATTATCGCCTGCGCCATGGTCCTGGCATGCCTGAGCTACGCTGGTTGGGAGGCTTCGCTCTACAAGACCAGGATGAGCGAACGTTTGAGACTCCCCGGTTATCAGGCGATTCTCAACCTGGCAGGGTTGCTCTTCTGCGCTGGTCTGGCGTGGCTTGCCGATCACTGGTTGATGCGCATCGCCTGGATCATCCTGGCTGTGCTCTCCCTGGTTTTTTTCATCCTGTCTTTGAAAGCCCGCAAAAACCAGCCCACCCCTGAGCCGCCGCAGAATCGGTGACATCCAATCCCTAAAGGCTGGCGATCAGCCTGAGCCAGCCTTCACCCGCACACATTCTCCCCGCCGAACCTGGAACAGGTCGAAATCACGCGCGATATGGGCGTCGGGAAAGATCGCCTGCGCCTCAGCCGCCACGTCCCGCTCGCGATAGCGGCGGGAAATGTGGGTTAAGATCAACTGTTTGACGCCTGCCTCCCGTGCCAGCTCAGCCGCCTGGCGGGCGGTGAGATGGGCAAAATCGCGCGCCATCTCCAACTCGGCTTCCAGATAAGTCGCCTCGATCACCAGGGCGTCCGCCTCACGGCACACTTCCAGCAAATCGGCGGTCTGACCCACGTCGCCCACATGCACCAGGCGCGCCCCGGGACGCATCTCCCCCAGCACCTGATCGGGGTGTATCTGGCGACCATCCGGCAGGGTCACCACCTGTCCGTTGACCAGGTCTCGCCGCCATACGCCAGGGGGTATTTCCAGCGCTTCGGCTTTTTCCACCAAAAATGGACGCCTGGCTCGCTCCTCGAACAGGTACCCATAACAATCCGGACCACGATGCTGAACCGGAAAAGCCGAGACTCTAAAATCATCTCCCTCGAAGATCACTCCCGCCTGAATCTCGCGCAACTCAATCTTAATCGGCGGGCGGGCGCCGCGCAGGACCACCCCAAAGAGCAAATCGTGGATGCGCTCCAAAGCCCAGCGCCCGCCGATGATCTCCAAATCTTCGATGGCTTCCCACCGTGAAAAGGTGGATAGCAAACCCGCCAGCCCCAGGATGTGATCCAGGTGCCCATGGGTGATCAGGATGCGGTTCAAGCGCTTGAAGCCAATCCCTGCTTGTAGAATCTGGCGCTGCGTCCCCTCCCCGCAGTCAATCAAGAAGCGGTACTCGTCGTGCATCACCACCTGGGCGGACAGCCCTCGGTGGATGGATGGCGCAGAGGCGGAGGTGCCAAGAAACAGGATTTCGAACAACGTTTCGCCCTTTCCGGGGAATTGAGATCGTCGGATAACTTCGACGCAGATGGCACACAACCTGCAATGCCTGCTGAATTGTACCTCATCTGAGGAGAGGTCGGCTGATTTCCTGCTATCAGTTCTGAGGCGGGAGACGCGCCTCAGCCTCCACGCCTCAACCCGGCTTGGATAAGACCATTTGTGCTATAATGACTCGCATATGATGCTTTTGACGCAATTCTGGCAAGCATATCCTGACCAATTCGGTTGCTTTCGCTCAAATCCATGACCAGTAAGAATGCCAAATCCTCCGCCAGGAAGAGCGCTGCCGGCGCGAAAAACCGCTCGAAGAAGGCGTTGACTGAGAAAAAGACCAGCAGTGTCGCCCGCCAGTCACGCAAAACCTCCCCTGGCAAGCCCACTCCATCTAAGGAGACCTCTCAGAAACCTCAGCAGCCGCGGCAGGCTAAGCCCGTCCCCCAGGAAAAACCCGCGCCCATCACCCCGGGCATCTCGCTCGATCGCAAGCTGGATATTGCCGGAATCGGCATGGCATTGGTGGGGCTGTTGACCTTGCTCAGTCTGTTATCTTCCACCCGCAGTCAGCTCATCGGTGGTTGGGTCAGTTTGAACGGCAAAGCTTTTGGCTGGGGGATGTACCTGCTCCCCCTGGCGTTGATTGCGATTGGGTTATGGTTGGTGTTACGCAATTTCGAACGCATCCCCACCGTCTCGGTGGAACGCCTGATTGGGATTATCCTGCTCTTCACCAACCTGCTTGCCTGGACGCATTTCTTCACCTTCCCAGAATCGAGCCAGTCTGCGCTGGATCTGGCGGCGGCGGGGGGTGGAGGCGGCTACACTGGCGCGGTTTTCCTGGTCGCGCTTCAATCCACGCTGGGGATGGGGGGCACGGTCATCGCTTTACTCGCCTGGGGATTGATCGCGTTGGTGATGACCCTGGATGTGTCCGTTTTGGATTTGTTCCGCTGGGTGCCCACCTTGCTCACCCGCCTGCAGGATGCGTGGGATGAGTACCGCGCCCCCAGGAACGGCGCTGCGCCGCCATATACCGGCGTCCCTCCCACAACCCATCTGCCAATGGCGGAAGGCGATCTGCTCACCCCGCTCAACCAAGGGGTCTCGCCCCAGTATCCCGTCGTTCAAATGGGGGTGACCAGCGAACCCGGTCGCACTTGGGCGCTCCCGCCCATCGCCGAGATTCTCGACGCCGGGAGCAATATCACCTACGATGACGAGCTGAATCAACGGCGGGCGCGATTGATTGAAGAGACACTGGCTTCGTTCGGCGCGCCGGGGAATGTGGTCGAGATCAGTCGCGGTCCGACCATCACCATGTTCGGGGTCGAGCCGGATTTCGTCGACTCGCGCGGCGGACGCATGCGGGTGCGCGTCGGCAAGATCGCCGCCCTGGCAGACGATCTGGCTCTGGCGCTCTCCGCCCGCACCATCCGCATCCAGGCGCCGGTGCCCGGTAAGGGCTATATCGGCATCGAAGTGCCCAACGACGAGATCTCGCTGGTGGCGTTGCGAGATGTGATCGAAAGCGAGGCATTCACCCGCCTCAAGTCGCCGTTGCGTTTCGCCCTGGGGCAAGATGTGGCGGGGAACGCCGTTGCCGCCGACCTGGCTGTAATGCCGCACCTGCTCATCGCCGGGGCGACTGGCTCGGGCAAGTCGGTATGCGTCAATTCGCTCATCACCTGCCTGCTGTTGATGAACACCCCCGACGACCTGCGCCTGATCATGGTGGACCCCAAACGGGTCGAGCTGACCGGTTACAACGGCATCCCGCACCTGCTGGCGCCGGTGGTGGTCGAGCTGGAGAGGGTGGTGGGCGTGCTGCAGTGGGTGCTGCGCGAGATGGATCAGCGTTACCATAAGCTCGCCCAGGCTGGCTGCCGCAACATCAAGGAGTTTAATGCCCGGCAGGTGGCGGCGGGGGAGAAAAAGTTGCCCCTGTTGGTGGTGATCATTGACGAGCTGGCGGATTTAATGATGCTGGCGCCGGACGAGACCGAGCGCACCCTGACCCGTCTGGCGCAACTCGCCCGCGCCACCGGCATCCACCTGGTGATCGCCACCCAACGCCCCTCGGTGGACGTGGTCACCGGCTTGATCAAAGCCAACTTCCCTGCCCGCATCGCCTTCGCCGTGGCTTCCGGGGTGGATAGCCGCGTCATCCTCGACCAGCCGGGCGCCGAGCGCCTGCTGGGGAGGGGTGATATGCTCTTCCAGGCGCCCGACGCCCCTGCCCCGGTGCGCCTGCAGGGCACTTTCGTCTCCGATACCGAGATCATGCGCCTGGTGACTTACTGGCAGAGCTTTGCCGGGGCGGTTACGCCCGCCCCAACCGCCGTCGGAGGCGTACCCGATGCCATCCCGGCGGGTGTGCCGCTCAAGCAGATACCGCTGTGGGAGGAGATGGAAGCCGAGGAAAGCTCCGACCCGCTGATGAATGAGGCGATTGACCTGGTGCGCCGCCAGGGTCGCGCCTCGATTTCGATGTTACAGCGCCGCCTGCGTATCGGCTACACCCGCGCCGCCCGCCTGGTCGAAAGTATGGAAGCCAGAGGCATCGTCGGTCCGCCAGACCCCGGCACCGGGGCGCGTGAGGTGCTGGACTACGGACCCGCCGCGCCGCCGGTGGAGGATTGAACCCCACGAGACATCGCCACAACCTCGGTCAATTGAGAACCATCGCCGGGCAGTTTATCCCAAGCCCAATCATTATGGCTACATTAAAGGCAGCTCTGGTGGACAAATTCCCCCTCGCCAGGGTGTTATAATCCCGCCATGCGCGCCCGATTGCTGGTCATTCCCATTCTCATCCTCATCGGGGTATGCCTGTTGGGGGTGGTGATTTACAACCTGCCCCCTGTTCACGCCCGCCTATCCTGGCGGGTGGAGGCGTTGCGCGCCGAGATCAAATACCGCCTCAATCCCCCCGAGGAGGCAGTGTTCGTCCCACAACAGGTGGTGGATGCCACCCTGCCGCCCACTCCCGCGCCTTCTCCCACCCCCCTTCCACCTACGCCCACCAGCACCAATCCCGCGGCGACCCCTGAACCGAGCGCCACACCCACCCCGTCCGCCACGCCCCTGCCCGAATCGGTCATTCTGGATGGCGTGGTCTATGTGGACCAACACGGGCGCTGGAACTACTGCGGTCCCGCCAACCTGACCATGGCGCTCAAGTTCTGGGGCTGGAGTGGCAGCCGCGACGACGTGGCAGCGGTGGTCAAGCCCGGCATCAACGACCCCAACCTGGATTTCATCCAAAGGGGCAAGCTGGATAAAAACGTTATGCCCTATGAGATGGCGAATTTCGTCGCCGACCATACCGAGTACCATGTGGTTGTGCGTTATGGTGGCGACATAGACCTGGTCAGGCGCATGATCGCTGGCGGTTTCCCGGTGTTGGTGGAGAAAGGCTATTATGAGGCGGATTACACCGGCAAAATCGGCTGGATGGGGCATTACCTGTTCACCACGGGATACGACGACGCGAAAAGCGAGTTCATCGTCCAGGACGCTTACCTGAAGCCGGGTAAAGACATGCGGGTTGACTATAAAACTTACATAGATGGCTGGCGCGGCTTCGATTACCTGTTTATGCTGGTCTATCCCCCCGAGCGCGAGGCAGAAGTGTTCGATTTACTTGGTCCCTATGCCGACCCTCAATGGGCTAACCAGCGCGCCCTGCAGATTGCCGAGGAGGAGATACAGACCCAGACCGGCATTGACGAGTTCTTCGCCTGGTTCAACAAGGGCACCAGCCACGTCAACCTGCTGGAGTACAACGAGGCAGCCCTGGCTTACGATAAAGCCTTCAGCCTCTACGCTCAGCTTGGCGGCGACAATACTCAGCGTCCCTATCGCATCATGTGGTATCAGACGGGTCCATACTGGGCTTACTTCTACACCGGGCGCTACCAGGATACGATTAACCTGGCAAACACCACCCTCAATGACACTATCGCCGAGCCGACCCTGGAAGAGAGCCTGTACTGGCGCGGTCAGGCTTATCTGGCGCTGGGTCAAACGGCGGACGCAATCGCCGACTTCCGTGAGGCGGTGCGCCTGAACCCGAATTTCGCCCCGGGGTTGAACATGCTCTCTCAACTGGGGGTCAGCCCCTGATTTGCGCCTGATGGCGCCAGATTTCGCCGCAGTCAGGAACTGTTATTCCGCCTTTGCCACAATCAGCCTGAGACCCTCGACGCCCACAACGCGAATTTTCGTCCCCCTGGGGAGGGTCTCTTTCCCTTCCTGCGTGCTGGCAGTCCACAGCTCGCTGCCCACCTGCACGGTGCCCACCGGCTCGAGAGCGGTGCGCACAACCCCGGTGCGCCCCACCAGGCTTTCAATGCCGGTGCGGACCGGAGCCTTCTGCGCCCGCAGGGCATAGCCTACAACCGCCAGGAAGAACAAGCCCGTGGCAATCGAGGTTCCCACTACCAACGGCACCGAAACACGCTGAAAAGCCGGCACGCTGGGCGAGTTGAACAGCACCAGCGCTCCTACAATCAGAGAGCCAATCCCGGCTACGGTCAATGCCCCATGGGTGGGCGCATTAATATCCAGCACGAACAGTACAAAGGCGATTGCCAGGAAGACCAGCCCGAACCAGTTCACCGGCAGGATGCCTAATCCGTAGATCGCCAACGCCAGGCACACCACCCCAATAAACCCGGCGATCCAGCCGCCCGGGCTGGAGAGTTCGATCAGGATTGCCTGCACCCCAATGGTGAGCAGCAGGAAGACGATGTTGGGGTTGGTCAGCACCGCCAGCAACTGTTCGATGAAGGTGCTGCGCACCTCTTCTACCTGAGCGTTTGCCGTTTGCAATGTGCGCTCCTCGCCTTTCACCACCACGCTGAAACCATCCAGTTGAGCAAGCAGGTCGTCAACGTCGGTGGCGATGAAGTCAATCAGCCCAATCTCCAGCGCCTCCGAGGCTGACACCGCCTCGGCGCTTTCGATGGTCGCTTCCGCCAGCCTGACCGCCTCCGCCGGACGCCTCTCCGCCAACGAGCGCACCGTGGCTTTGAGGATGTTCTTGGCTTTAGCCTGGGCGGTCTCTGGCAGATCCTGACCTTCAGCGGTGATTGGGCTGGCAGCTCCGATGGCGGTGCCAGGCGCCATCGCCGCCGCATGCCCCGCCAGGGTGATCACCGTCCCCGCGCTGCCCGCCATGGCGCCGCGCGGGTAGATATAGACCACCACCGGCACCTCGCTCTCGAGGATGGTTTGCACCATGGCTTGCATTAAATCCACACTGCCGCCGGGCGTGTTGAGCTGAAAAACCAGCAGATCTGCCCCGCGCTGCTCTGCCAGCCTGATGCTGCGTTTAAGGTACTCAGCCATGGCGGATGAAACCGGTCCCTCGGCGGTCATCACCAGCACCAATGCCGTGTTCTCCTGCGCCGCTGAGCGACTGCCCCCGGGAAGCAGGCTGATCAACAGAATTGCCAAGATCGAGATCAAAAACCATTTACGCATCTTGTCCATCCAAAGAACCAATAACGGGTTTTCTGGAAACTATTATAGCCCGATTCTGGAGGGATAATCAGCAGTCTCCCAGGATTATCTGACATCCTGGGAGACTGCAGCAGAGAGGCGTGCCGATATGGCTGATTCAAGATTCCCCTTTTTCTTTGCGGCGCAGGAGGTCGGTGCCGATGACCAATGCCAGGGAGATCAGCCCCAAAACGATCGCCGCGCTGTAAGCTCCCACGTACTGGCGCTCATCCAGAGCGCGGTAAATGTAGAGGGTGGCGGTTTCGGTTCGCCCCTGGATGCCTCCGCCGATGACCAGCACTGCGCCAAATTCGCCCAGGGCGCGGGCGAAGGTCAGGGTGATACCATAGATGAAGCCCCATCTCAGCCCAGGCAGGGTAATACGCCAGAAGATCTGCCAGTTACTGGCTCCCATGGTCGCCGCGGCTTGCTCTTGCTGGATGCCAAACGCCTCCAGCATGGGGATCAGCTCACGGACCATGAAAGGTAAGGTGACAAATAAGGTGGCTAACACCATCCCTGGCAAGGCGAAAGCGACTTTGATATCGAGCTTCTCCAGGATGGGAGCCAGCAGACCATTCCGTCCAAAAAGCAGCAAGAGCATATAGCCCACCACCACCGGCGAGATGGCAAAGGGCATGTCAATCAAGCCGTTGATCACGTCTCGCCCAGGGAAGCGGTCGCGCACCAGCACCCAGGCGACGATTGTCCCGAAGAACAGATGGGCAAAAACAACCACCAGGGCGATGAAAATGGTACGCTGGAAGGCGGCAATGACATCCGGCTGGTTCAACGCGGTCAGCACCGCGCCCACCCCATTCCTGAAAGCACCCGCCACAATTGAGGCAATCGGCGCCAGGATCAGGACGCCAACATAAAGCACGACCACCGCAATCAGCAGCCGCCGAATCCAGACGCTGGCGGCGGAAACCGGCTTTTTTGTCTTTTGGCGGATGACGTTGGCTTCCAGGCTCATTTCTTCTCCCTCTGGCTGCGGTGCTGCAGCCAGTTGATCAACATCATCAAACTGAAGGAGACTGCCACCATCACAATGGAGACCGCGCTGGCGCCGAGTCGGTTTTCAGACTCGACCTCGCCCAGGACATAGACCGCCGCCGTTTGCGAATAGAGGGGGATATTTCCGGCGACAATCACGATTGCCCCAAACTCGCCAATTGCCCGGGCGAAGCTCAGCAGTGCGCCGCTGGTGAGGGGGAGAAGCAACGGCGGTAAGGTGATGCGCCGGAAGATCGTCCAGCCGGCTGCGCCTAGGGTTGTGGCGGCGTCCTCCTGGGTTCGATCCAGTTCCATCAAAACGGGTTGGACGGAGCGCACCACAAAGGGAAAAGTGATGAACAGCAATGCCAGGATAATCCCTGGCGGGGCAAAAATAACCGAAATGCCCAGTTCGTTCTTAAGCCAGGCGCCCAGCGCCTGTTGCGGTCCAAACAGCACCACCAGCATCACCCCGGTGACCAGGGTCGGAATTGCCAGCGGTACATCCACAATGGCGTTAAGCAGCGATTTACCGGGGAAATCGTAGCGCACCAGGACATAGGCTGTCAGTGTGCCCATGATGGTATTGATGACCGTCATGACCGCCGATGTCCACAGGGTTAACTTGAGCGCGCTCCACGCGACCGGGTTGGTCACCTGGCGCCAAAACTCGTCCAAGCCCTCCCGCAAGCCATCCTGAAAAATCACCATGAGGGGGATGATCAGCAAGGCAAGCAGATATGCCAGGGCAATGCCACGCATCACCCAACGCCCCCAGGGCAGGCGCATCAGCCTGGCAATGGTTGTTTTTTTTCCAGCTACGCTCTGGCTGATTTCGATTGTGCTCATCTGGCTTCTCTACGCCCCGAGTCTATCGGTCGTGATTCTCGCTCACGTTGGATGAGGGGATATACCCTGGCTTGCATAAAGCGCGAGCGGACGATCAAAATTGCCCGATCGTGCAGAGCGCGCAGGACCTGTTCCATGACGCCTGCCAGGGAGACCTTGCCGCCCGATCCAGCCAATGGCGTCCCCAGCACCACCAGATCGTAATCGCCCTTGGCGACCTCGCGCATGATCTCTTCTGCCACAGCCCCGGATCGAATGAGCGTCTTAGACGGGACACCCAGGATAGATAGGGATTGCACCCCGCCTTCCAGGAAGCGCTCGGTGCGCTGGTAAAGGTCGCTGTCTTTATTTGAACCGGGTAGTACTGACAATAGAGTGGCATCTGCGCCCAGGTGGCGAATCAGACGACCGGCGAAGAGGACATCATCTTTGCCTGGCTCGCCGCTGGTGACGCAAATGAGCGCCTTTTGGGGGACGCTTTGTGCCGCAGGCACTAAAAGCAGATGATGTTCACCCACCTGCAAAATCCGCTCGGCAAGTTCGATATCGTGTTGGTGGTGAAAACCCATCACCACCAGATCATACGGCTGTTGTTCGGTTGCCAGGGTGACCGCCTGACTGGGCGACTCTCGCGAGGTGCGCACATCTAACGACGCCAGACCGCTGCCCAGTTGCTTGCGGGCTTCCTGCAGATGGGCTTGGAGCGCATCTTCTTTCAGCCCGCAACCCATCAGGGTCACCCGGGCGTGCGCCAGGCGGGCGATTTCTCCCCCCAGAGATATGGCTGCCTGAGAGCGACGCGACCCATCGGAAACGAGCATGAAACTTAACCCCGGATGCTTCAGGGTATGGATACGGTGAACGCCCACCCAGGTTTTGGAGCCAGGTTGAAGCGGAAAGCGGCTGGCTTGATCGGGATAACGCGTCGCTTCGACCAGGATGGAGTTGCTGCCGAACGCGACCGGGGGAGCGATGGGGCGCACCCCGGGAATCGGCGGCAGGCGCAGGCGCAGGCGCTCATAGGAACCGCCAAAAGAGACCTCTTCCACCGTCGCCTGCCCCAGGACCGGACAATCCAACCCATCAGCGGAGGGCGCAAGGGCAACGTCTTCGGGTCTGAAAAGCACCTGGACGCGCCCCTCGCCCTCGATCGGATGCGAATCCTCAGATAGAGGGAAGTGGAGCGAACCTAGCTGCACCCCTTGACCGCTGATCTTGCCCAGCAGCAGGTTCCCAGACCCCAGGAAGGAGGCGACAAATTCGGTTTGTGGTCTCTGATACAGCTCCTCGGGGGTATCCACTTCCAGGAGCCGCCCGAAGTTCATCACCCCGATGCGATCCGCCAGGTCAAATGCTTCTTCCTGGTCGTGGGTGACAAAGATGGTCGTCACCCCCAATTTGCGTTGGATGGACTTAAGGTTACGGCGCAACTCCACCCGGATTTTGGCGTCCAGAGCGCCCAGGGGCTCGTCCAGCAAGAGTACCTCGGGCTGGTAAGCCAGGGCGCGCGCCAATGCCACGCGTTGCTGCTGCCCGCCGGAGAGCTGGCGCGGCATGCGCCCCCCCAATCCCGCCAGCCCAACCATCTCCAGCAACTCGTCCCGGCGCCTGCGGCGCTCTACCGCAGGGACTTTGCGGATTTTCAACCCGAATTCTACGTTTTCCGCCACGTTCATGTATTGGAACAGGGCGTAGTTCTGGAAGACAAAGCCCACCCGGCGCTCTTGCGTCGGCAGCAGGGTTACATCTCGTCCGTGGAGAATCACCCGTCCGTGATCCGCGGCGGTGAGTCCGGCGATCAGGCTTAGCACCGTGGTTTTTCCGCTCCCGCTGGAGCCGAGCAAGACGAAGAATTCGCCATCGCCCACCTCCAACGAGACGTTATTGACCACGGGGTGACCATCGTAGCGTTTGGTCAATTGTTCAAGGATGATCGACATGCGCGATACACTCCTGGGAAAAGCGAGGCTGCGGGTTGCGTGATGGGTTGGAGGTCATTGGTTCAGGCGTTGTACCTGCGCAACGACCTGATAGTAAATGCCGTTTTCCCCAAAGAAATCTGGGGTGGCTTTCTCCCAACCGCCGAAGTAATCAATCGTGAACAGGTCTTGAACCTGGGGATACTGGCTGGCGGTGGCTTTGGCAACTTCGGGGTCCACGGAACGCAGCCCGTAGCGGGCGAAGACCTCCTGCGCCTCTTTGCTGAACAGAAAATCAACGAAGGCTTCGGCGACCTCCCGCGTGCCATGTTTGTCCGCATAGACATCCACCACAGCCACGGGATTCTCGATCAGGATGGTCGAGCGGGGGATGACCAGTTCGTATGTCTCGCCGCTTTGATGACCGACCAGGACTTCGTTTTCATAGGTGATGGCTAAATCGCCGACGCCTTTCTCGTAGTTGGTGATACTCTCGCGTGCCCCTTTGTCCATCACCGTCACGTTGTTGAGCACTTTGAGCAGGAAGTCCTGGGCGGCGGCGTCATCGTCGGCGGGCACCCCCTCGACGAAGCCGCGTTTGGCTGCCCCATACAGCGCCAGGATGTTCCACATCGCCCCGCCGCTGGTTTTGGGGTTGGGGGTCAAAATCTCCAGCCCCGGCTGCGCCAGGTTTGCCCAATCGCGGATGCCTTTGGGATTGCCCGGTCGCACCGCAAAGGAGACGATGGAATTGCTGACCATCCCCTTGTACGGACCGGATTTCCAATCATGGGTGATCAACCCGGCTTTCTGGATGCGGGTGATATCTGCTTCCAGAGAAAGGGCGGCGACGTCGGCTTCGAAGCCCTCCACGATGGCGCGCGATTGCGCCCCTGAGCCCAGGTAGGACTCCTCAAAGATCACATCCTGACCGGTCTGCTCTTTCCACTGTTTTTGAAAAATGGGGATTAGCTCGCGATATGCCTCGCGGGGGGTGGTGTAAGCGCCCAGAATCAACTTGACTTGATTCCCGGATTGGGACGAGGATGCCCGGCTTTGCAATTCCGCCATCTGAGTGGCTTGGCTGCCACAACCTGCCAGCAGCCCGAAAATAATCCCCAGGGCGATCAGCCTCAAGGCGAAGGTATTCTTTGGGGATTTCATATTAATGCTCCTCACTATCATGTTAATTGAGCAGGATCAGTTAATCGAGATTGTCGGGAAGTATCTGGCTTGAGTTTTCAGAGTCGAGCATGGCGCGAGCCGCTTCGGTGCGCTGAACGACGTCTGCCAGGGTGGTGCCATCCAGGATGGCGGTGATGGCGTTGCGCACATCCGACATCACCAGCCGCAACCCGCAGGTGCGCTCGTCCGGGCAGCCGCAAGACTCATAAGCCATCTGGCTGACGCACCGCACCGGCGCCAGAGGACCATCCAGGGTGCGGATGATTTGCCCCAGGGTGATTTTATCCGCCGGCTTTGCCAGGTAATAACCGCCGCCGATGCCCATCTTGCTGTGCACCAGCCCGGCGTTTTTCAGGGTGAGCAGAATTTGCTCGAGGAACTTGGGAGGCATCTGCTCGCGTTCGGCGATGTCTTTGATTTGGACTACGGCGTTGCCATGATTCCAGGAAGCCAGGTCAATCATGGCGCGCAACCCATATTCACCGCGTTTCGAGAGGCGCATTGTATAACCTCAAGTGATAAACTCTATAAAGTCTATTATATCAATTTACTTTATTGTACTGACAGGATACTCTGATTTTTTCTCTCTGTCAATAGTCAATCGCCGAGTATGGCAGATAAAGGACGTTTGTCACTTGCCCCTGGGATGGATTTCCTGTATCTTACAGGTGCTGGAGATTATCCATCCCTTTATTCGCCAAAGGAGTTGTTATGGAGACCAATGCATACCAACGGCTGGCGCAGCGTCTGGATAGCCTGCCCAACGGTTTCCCTGCCACCGCCGATGGCAGCGAGCTGCGCCTGCTGGCATACCTTTTTACGCCGGACGAAGCTGAGCTGGCGGCGCAACTGCGCCTGAGCAAAGAGACGCCCGAACAAATTGCCACACGGATTGGCGGTGACCCGCAGGAACTTGCGGCGCGCCTCAAGGCGATGGCGAAACGCGGATTGATCGCCGTCGAGCGGGCGGAGGGTGGGCTGAGTTACGGCTTGCTCCCATTCGTGGTGGGGATCTACGAGATGCAGATTGGACGCATTGACGCCGACCTGGCGCGCCTGTTCGAGGATTACTATCGCCGGGCGTTTGGGCAGGTGCTGAGCATTGCCCCCTCAGTGCACCGCGTCATCCCGGTGCAGGAGAGCGTTCGGGTTGATATGGAAATCCGCCCGTATGAGAGCGCCGTCGAGATCATCGCCCAGGCGCAGGCGTGGGGCGTTTTGGACTGCATCTGTCGCAAACAAAAAGCCCTCATCGGCGAAGCCTGTGAGCACCCGATTGATGTGTGCATGGCGCTCAGCGATCGTCCGAACGCCTTCGATCACAGTCCGGTGGTGCACGCCCAAACCCAGGAACAGGCTCTAGAGACGCTGCAGCGCGCTACGCGCGCCGGGCTGGTGCATACCGTCAGCAACAACCAGCGCGGCGTCTGGTATATCTGCAACTGTTGCACCTGCTCCTGCGGCATCCTGCGCGGCTTGGCAGAGATGGGCATCGCCAACGTGGTGGCGCGCTCACCCTTCGTCAACCAGGTGGATGAGACGCTGTGCGTCGCCTGCCAGGATTGCCTGGAGTACTGCCAGTTCAACGCCCTGAGCCTGGACGTAGTCGCCCAGGTGAACGCGCTGCGCTGCGTGGGCTGCGGGGTGTGCGTGCCTGTCTGTACCGAAGGCGCCCTGGGACTGGTGCGCCGCCCACCGGAAGAGATTCAGCCCATCCCCGAGACGGAGAGAGATTGGATGGTGCAACGCGCGGCTGCGCGCGGCATCTCGCTGGATCAAGTGTTTTAACTTCGAACCTGTCCTGAAAATCCATGACAGGTTTAGACACCTGCCCTGCGTGAGGGCTTTCCATAGTCGCCGAGAAATTTCTTAGCCCGGGGTTTCAGTCAGTTGGTTGAGTTTCTGGCGGGCAAGGCTGAGCTGCTCGTCGAGCTGATCCAGCTCGAGGATCATCGTCGGCGGGATCGAGTGCGCCGGCAGGCGCGCTTTTAGCTCGTTAAGCTGCGCCTCCAGGGCGGCGATGATTTGAAGCAAACGCTCTTTCTCATCCATCAGAAGCCGCGCATCTCCAGCGGCGTGACCAGCAGTATGGTGCTGTATTCCGCCTGCATCGTTTCGGGGGTCATTCCCAGATCACGGATGCCCTGGGCGTATTTGGCAATATAAGCCTGCGATCGCACCGGGTCGAGCGGCTCTTCCAACAGGCGCGCCTCGCCGATCAACACCCCCACCTGTCCGCCTTCGGCGTCGGTGTTGAAATTGAGCGCCACACGCGGGTTGCGTTTGATATGGCGCACCTTGGCGGCGGATGGCTGGCTGAAGATGAGCAGTGTCTCGCCATCCCAGTGAAACCAGACCGGTCGAGGTTGGGGCGTCTGGCGGGCGTCCACCGTGGTCAGCCAGATAACCTGTTCCTGGCGCAGGCGGCGCTCGATAACCTGCCCGAGGGGGGAATTGAAATCCAGCATGGGTGTCTCTCCTTGATCTGAACGGATACCGGTATCTTACCTGGATTTGCCCGGGCGGGCAAGCCTCGTAAAGCCGGTGTTGTAAAACCCGGCATGGTTATGATTTCCTGCTTTGGATGAACGAAACAACCGGCGCATTTCCTTGACAGCTTTAGCGCCTAAGATATAATCTAGCCTAATTTCAGATTAATAGTCTAATTATCCTTTATCAAATGGGAGGAGAGTTCATGAGCCGTCCGAGTTGGATCGGACAAACCCTGGGGGGGCGCTACCGCATTGACGATATCCTGGGTCAGGGGGGTATGTCAGCCGTCTATAAAGCCTATGATCCTAACCTGAAGCGCGTGGTGGCGATCAAGATGATTCACGCCCACCTGGCGGAGGATCCCAAGTTTGTCATCCGTTTTGAGGAGGAAGCCACCGCCGTCGCTCAGTTGCGTCACCCCAATATTGTCCAGGTTTTTGATTTTAATCATGATCACGATCTGTATTACATGGTGCAGGAGTTCGTGGCGGGCGAGACGCTACAAGGACGCCTGCGCCGTCTGAATAAGAGCAACCGGCGCATGCCGCTGGACGAAGCCATCGGCTATATCATCAACATCTGCGATGCCGCCGGCTACGCCCATAATCGGGGGCTGGTGCACCGGGATATCAAGCCAGCCAACATTATGATTGACATCCACGGGCAGGCGATTTTGATGGATTTCGGCATCGTCAAGATCACTGGCGGCGAGAAACACACCGCCACCGGAGCGGTGGTCGGGACTGCGTTGTATCTGCCGCCGGAATCGATCCGCGGCGAGACTCCTGACCCGCGATCTGACCAGTATTCACTGGGGGTGACCTTGTTCGAGGCGATCAGTGGACGTCCGCCGTTTGAAGCCGATTCGGCGATGACCCTGATGATGATGCACCTGAACGACCCGTTACCCGATCTGCGCCAGCTTCGCCCGGACGTGCCCGCCAGCCTGATTGCTGTGATTGAAAAGGCGCTCGCCAAAAATCGCGCTGATCGTTACCCTTCGATGGCAGAATTTGCCGATGCCCTGAGGGGCGTCCGGGCGAGCCTGGGCAATGTGGCGCCGGATGTCACCCTGGCGGATCAGCCCGATCAACCCGCCCCCAAGATGACTGCTTCACCGCCGGACTCGATGCCGCGCGCGTCGAACGGAGGGCGTCCCGAACCCTCGAGTCCACGCTATACGCCATCAGAAACCATTCCCGATAGCACTCCTGGGGTCGGCTTGTCATCTGGCGCCGACGGGGTTGGTAAGAGCGCTCCGGCGCCAGCCGCCAGCTTTCATGCTACCTCGGAAGCGGTTGTACCGGAAAAATCTCGACCGAAATGGACTTTGTGGGTTGGGATTGCCGGGGTAGCCGCGCTGGTGCTTATCGGGGTCTTTTTTATGCTGCGCGGCATGGGAGGTTCAAACGCTCCACCCATCGCAGCCGCCGCGACGACTGCCCCTGCCGCCACTCAACCGATCCAGGCAGCTTTGTCCGCCTCGGAACCGAGCCAGACACCCACCCCCAGCCTCACGCCCACGATCACTCCCACCTCTCCTCCGACAGCGACGCCCACCATCACCCCTTCCCCCACGCCAACCATCCCGGTCGGCGTATCTTATGCGCACATCAACGGCATCACGATCAACCAGGCTGGCTCTTACGTGGTGGACTATGAGACCTTTGAATACACAGAAACCCTGCCCGGGCAGCATGTCCACTTCTTTTTCGATACCGTGCCTCAGGAAGAGGCAGGTACTCCTGGCAAAGGTCCCTGGAAGCTTTACGGCGGACCGCGCCCTTTCGAAGGCTACCGCCCTGCTGACCGCCCCAAAAACGCCACCCAGATGTGCATTCGGGTGGCGAACCCCAATCACAGTATTCAACTCGACTCCGGCAATTGCTTTATCTTGCCCGACGTGAACGTGGCGATACCGGTCTTCGACGATCCCTGCCTGGCTGGACCCGGCGCAGCTTACCCTTCCCAGGGGAACCTGAGCGCCGGACAGATATTGATGGTAACCGGCATCTCTGCCGACGAAGCCTGGTGGACGGTGGTCAACCCCCAGAATCCCGGTCAAGTCTGCTGGCTGGGGCGCAATCGCTCCGATTTCTCCGGCGATTTAAGCACCCTGCCCCTGGCAGAGACCCCGCCCCTGCCCGAGGCTGGTTCGACCGGTCTCTCTGTTCAGATTGAGCGCATCTCACTCGATGATCAGGGGAGCTATGTGGTCGAGTTCACCCCCGCCGGTTTTACCCCGGCTCTACCCGGCACGCACATGCACTTCTTCTTTGACATTTACGCTTCAGCCCAGGCAAGCGGCGCAGGCGGCGATCGGCTGATGTACGGCGGCGCTTCGCCATTCACCGGCTATACTCAAGTCAATCGTCCCGAAAGCGCCAGCCAGTTATGCGTCCTGGTCGCCAATCCCGACCATTCCGTCATCCCCGACAGCGGCAACTGCTACCCGCTGCCATAAGATTGTATCGAGGTCGTCATGGAACAAAATTACGGTAAACTCATCCTGCTTTCGGATGGTGGTCCGGAGCAAGAGTACGAACTGGGCAAGGCGCGGGTGAGCATCGGGCGCGCCGCCACCAGCGATATCCCCCTCTCCGATGGGCGCATCTCACGCATGCACGCTCGCCTGGAGTGCGTTGGCGACGCCTGCACCCTGGTGGACCTGGGATCCTCTAATGGAACCTATGTGAACGGGCAGCGCGTCGAGCGCGTGCTCCTCCAACCCGGCGATGTGATCAGCCTGGGAGGCTCCCGTTTGCGTTATGAGCTCGCCCCGGCAGCCGAGGAACTGGGCATGACGGTCATTGACCGGGAAGCCGATCTGGATCAGGCGCTGGACCAGGAAGTGCTCCCCTTCGCCATCAACGAAACCAGCCAGCCGCGCCTGGTGGTGATGACGCCCCAGCGCACCTGGGAGGTTTTGCTCGAGGACATCGACTCGCTCAGCATCGGGCGCACCGACGCCAACCAGCTCGTCCTGGAGCATGCCAAAGTCTCCCGCCAGCACGCCGAGGTGCAGCGCAAGGGCAGCCTGTTCATCCTGCGTGATTTAGGCTCGACCAACGGCACCTGGCATGGCGAGACGCGTATCGAGCAACTCATCCTGCAGGATGGGGACGAGTTTAAAATCGGTGAAGCGACCCTGGTCTTCAAGAGCGGCTTCGAGGAAGAAGCGCTCACCCTGGCGGATACCCGCCTGTCAACCGGGGATGGGCGGCGCATCGTGATCTTTGTGCCGGGTTTAATGGGCAGCGAGCTGTGGCGCGGCAACGAACGCATCTTCCCCCATATCAAGACTCTGTTCACCAACCCGGAGGTGCTGCGCTATCCCGAGCCCCTTGAGCCGCGCAAGATCGTGGATGAGGTGGTGATCGTCCCCAACCTGGTAAAGCTGGATCAGTACAACCGTCTGGGCGATTACCTGGTGGAGGAGCTGGGCTATCAGAGAGGCGTGGACTTTTTCGAATTCGCCTACGACTGGCGCCAGGACGTGCGCGAATCCGCCCGACAGCTCGGTGCGTTGGTAGAGAGCCTGCCACGCACCCAGCCGCTGGTGATCATCGCTCACAGCCTGGGGACGATGGTCAGCCGCTATTATATCGAGCGCCTGGGCGGGAAGGGGCGGGTGGAACGGGTGATCTTGATGGGCGGACCGCACCGCGGCGTGGTGAAGGCGTTGACCAGCCTGCTTAGCGCCCCTGAGTTGCTGCCCTTCGGCATCATGGGCGAGCGCCTGCGCCAGGTCTCGATGAGCTTCCCTGCCAGCTACCAGATATTGCCGGTCTATCCGTTGCAGGTGGACGCCAACGGGACGAAGGTCAACTTCCTGGAGGATGAGAGCTGGCTGCCCGAGCAGTACCGCCCCTTGCTGCGCGCCGGGCGTGAGTTCCGCCGCGAGCTGGGGGTGCGCTCCAGCATCCCGGCGGTGTCAATCTTCGGCTATGGGCTAAAGACCATCGCCAGCGTGAGCCTGCAGCGGGACGCTTCTGGAACCATCCAGAAGATTGATTACCGCTCCGAGCCGAACGGCGACTCGACCATCCTGGAGATGAGCACCGTGCTGGAGGGGAGCGAGATTCACCCGGTGCAGCAGTACCACGGCTCGTTGTTCGTGGACAACGACGTCAAGATGCGCCTGAAGCTGAAGCTGACCCGACCGTTTGCGAGGTGATGGCGCGTAAACTCTTACGGATGTGGTAAAATTCCCCTCGCTCGAAAATGATTAGAACGCGGGCGTCGCCAAGTGGTAAGGCATCAGCCTTCCAAGCTGACATTCGCCGGTTCGAATCCGGTCGCCCGCTCTGGTCAGGTGCTCCGGTGCGGCGTGCGTGGTTGATTGATGCGCCTGGCGCCGGGGCGTTTGATTTCAAAAAAGGGGGGGCCCGTAGCTCAGCGGCAGAGCGGACGGCTCATAACCGTTTGGTCGCAGGTTCGAATCCTGCCGGGCCCATATTTACCCCCTACGTTTATTAGCGAATCCCCTTAATCAGAGATTTCGCTTTATCAGCAATGTTTGGAAGTATGTTGGGTCATAATGAAGAAACCATTCTCTCTTGACAAAATAAAACAATATGGAAAATGGTTTTTTGGGCAGGGCAAGTATTATCTCCTCTCCCTCGCGGTGGTATTCGTTACTATTTTATATGTCTCGGATATTTTAAGTTTTTATCCAAACCTAGTCTCAGCAGGAATGACTATCTTAGGATTATTGATAATACTCAGATTATTAATGCTTGATGCAAGGAAGTTTACTGATCAGAGACCTAATACACTTAGAAATTGGATTAAGTCGTTTCCAATTACAAAACCTCTCGAAATTTCTGTATCAGGTAGTATATCCGTTTATTCAAGTGGCAAAGCTCGTGTAACAGGTACTTTATCGGAAAATGCAACCATAGAGAACAAAGTTGAATTCCTAATTAGCCAAGTTGACACTATTTATGATTCAATTGCAAATGTAGAAGAGCGGGTTAATAATGTTGAATCGTCGCTTACAAAAGAAATAAGAAAACTTGCTAACGATCTCAGTAATCTTGACAAATCATTGAAGACAGTTATTGCAAATCATGCAGTTGGTACTTATGATCTGAACTTTTTCGGGATAATTATGACTCTCTGCGGAACCGTTATCCAATTTTTTGTCGCGTAAAATATTTAGCAAACAGGGATTTAAACATCATTAACTTTATCAAAAAATAGAATTCTGTTGAATAAGTCAGCACAAATAGCCAATCTAACACTAAAGATAAAGATCATTTGTATCACATATGAAAGCAATCTGATGAAATACGACAAAGACAAAGTGGATGAGATGGTACTGGCGTTGTTCCATCTCACCAACATGCTTTACCAGTACGCCACCCGGGTATGGAAGGACTTGGAAACGCTGGAGCAGTTGTACCAGAAAGGCTACATCAGCGACCCTAAGGCAAAATCTCCTACATTGGTTCTGACCGAAGAAGGCGACAGGCTTTTCAAAGAGCTGTTTTTTTAAGTATTTTAAGGCAAAAGGATAAAGTCTTCTGTCTGCCTTTCCCTTGCTGACAGGACTTTAAATGAGTTTGTGATATATCATCCTATGGTAATTTTATAAAACCTATATTGTTTTGTTAGCAAAGGCGATTATAGTAAGGAAATGGGGCTTTTTATGGAATACCCTGATCTGATAAGAATAATTGCAGATATTCTAAAAGAATATGATGAGGAGAAACCAATTCACAAGGCATTCAAGCCCGGTATTGGTCCATTTGGGGAGCCACAAATAGTAAATATTATCTCGGAGAGACTTACGAAACAGGGTATCCTTGCAAAAACGAGAAGAACACCAGATTTGGACATTCAAAGCGAGTGGGCTATAGAATTCAAAATCGTTCGCCCATTTGGAGATAACGGCAAAGAAGCAGAGAATTGGACGATAAATTTATTACATCCTTATCCAGGTAATGCTAGCCTAATTGGAGATGCACTTAAACTTATCCAACTACCAAACTATAAGCACAAAGGCTTATTTGTTATTGGGTATGAGCACAACCCTGCAAAAATCAGTCTTGACCCAATAATCGATTCGTTTGAGTTGATAGCCCAAAAGGTAATGAGATTAAAATAGAGGAAAAGAGAATTGGTTTGGTTCATCCTGAACATCAAGTTATTCGTTGTATTGGTTGGGAGTTGTAGAAACTTATCTGTGCTAAAAAGTAAACCTATAATTCAATAACCCCGCCACGCCCCTTCTGAGCGTGGCGCTTTGTTTCCTCACCAACTCCCCACCTGTACAGCATCGCTGCAGCCCAGGTGGGGCAGGCATTGAGCGTGGAAACCAGCGGCGGGGTGACCGCAGCGCGAGTGAGCGTCCCGGCGGGTGGTTTCGTGATTTATGAGCAAGGATGAGACAGAGGCAGGTTTACTAAACCACACAAGCAGCCATCTGTCAACGAGGCGATTTCGACCGGTCTGGAGGGGTAAAAAGACCGGTTTTTTATTCCTTGGAGAGGCTCGATGGTGTATATATATTGTATAATTATTAATCAAATACTCATCTAAATATATTGACAAAATATAAATATTGCGTAAAATAATATCAACATATCCTATACAATAAACCAAGAAAGGACATGCAACAATGAATAAGAACTTCTCTCGTCTGGTCGTAATCTTCACCCTGGTGGCTTTGCTGGCTGGCGCGTTTGCCTTCGCCGCACCAAAAGCCAAAGCTGCTGACGGCACCTTCAACATCTCGGTTTATCATGGCATCAACGGCAGAGCGCTCGGTCTGTCTAAAGAACTGCCCGTCATCGCCACAGTCTACAAAGATGGCGCATGGCTCGCGAATATCCCGCTGAGCTTCAAGGACCGCTTCACCGCCGACCTGCCCGCCGGCACCTACCTGATCGAGGTCGAGGCTGTTGGCGTGGGTCCAGTCCCCTCCATGACCCTGGGTCCGGTCACCATCCCCGCCGACGTGGAAGTGCGCATTCAGGCTCAGCTCGGACCGGGTGGCGTGCCGATTTTGAACGCTCGTGTAAAGTAAATTGTCAAACATTTAGCGGTATCCTGGGATTTTGGTAACCTACACACAACAAAATATCGGTAATGCCGGCGATCCTGAGACCACCTCAGGAGCGTCGGTTTTTCTCAGGATGATATAATTCCCGTGTTGTGGAAAAGCCGCTCAAGATCGCCTTCATCGCCTCTGAGTGCGCCCCCTTCGCCAAAACTGGCGGATTGGCAGATGTGGTGGGCGCCCTGCCCAAAGTCCTGCGCAGCCTGGGACATGAGGCAATCGTGATCCTGCCCAAGTATGCCGCCATTGATTATCTCAAGTATGGCTTGAGACCCTTTCTGAGCCCGTTGGGGGTGTGGATGGGCGACAGCCAGGAATGGTGCTCGGCGCACGTCACCGAGTTTGAGGGCGTGCCGGTTTATTTCATCGAATCGCTCAAATATTTCGAACGCTATGGGCTGTATCATGACGCCGATTTCAACGATTACCAGGATAACGCCCGGCGCTTTGGCTTCTTCTGCCAGGCAACCCTGCAACTCTGTCGAGATATGAACTTCGCGCCGGACATCGTCCATGTCCACGACTGGCAAACCGCGGCTGCCAGCGCCTACCTCAAAATCTGGCACTGGGCAGACCCGGTTTTGGGAAGCGCCGCCAGCCTGCTGACCATTCACAATGTGGCTTACCAGGGGGTATATAACGCCGCCGATTACAACTACCTGGGGTTGCAATGGGGCAACTTCACCGCCGATAAATTCGAGGATCATGGGCGGATCAACCTGCTCAAGGGCGGCATCCATTACGCCGACATGGTCAACACGGTCAGCCCAACCTATGCCAACGAAACCCGCACCCCCATCGGCGGCTTCGGCTTGGCGCCTTACCTGAACAACAAAGGCGAGAATTACATCGGCATCCTCAACGGCGCAGATTACGCCCGGTGGAATCCAGGGACTGATCCCCTGATTCCGGCGCGCTACACCCGCCAGGACCTCTCCGGCAAAGCCATATGTAAGAGCGAACTGCAGAAAAGGTTCTGGCTGGAGGTCGATCCGGGTATACCCATCATCGGCGTGGTCAGCCGCCTTGTTGCGCAAAAGGGTCTGGATCAATTGGCGCAGGTGATCGAAGGCATCGTCAAGGATATGCGGGCGCAGTTTGTGATTTTAGGCTCCGGAGAGAAAAGCCTGGAGTGGTATTACGGGCAGTTGCCGGGGCGTTATCCCGGGCGGATTGGCAGTTACATCGGCTACCATGATGAGATCGCCCACTGGATCGAAGCCGGGGCGGACTTCTTCATCATGCCCTCGATTTATGAGCCTTGCGGGCTGAACCAGATGTATTCGTTGCGCTATGGCACGTTGCCCATTGTGCGCGCCACCGGCGGACTGGATGACACGGTGGAGCAATATGATGAGGCGAGCGGCTCAGGCACCGGCTTCAAGTATTGGGACGCCAACCCGAGCGCGATTTATTACACTGTCGGCTGGGCGGTGAGCACCTATTACGATCGTCCGCACCACATCCGGCAGATGATGCAGACAGCCATGTTGCAGGATTTCTCCTGGGAGCGCAGCGCTTCAGCGTACCTGCAGGCGTATCGGCGGGCGATGGCAAACAAAGCCGGGCTATGAACCCGGAAAATCAACCAGGGGAGCCGGTCACATCCAACCGCGGCGACGGATCCAGAAAAACATCCCAACCGGCACCAGCATCATCAGAATCAGGGTGAAGTACAAAGAGGGTAGATCGGTCCAGGCGTCGGTGCGCGCCACGGGGGCGAAGAAGTTCATCCCAAAGAAGCCCGCCACAAAAGAGATGGGCATGAACAGCGTGGTGATGACGGTCAGGGTCTTCATAATGTCGTTCATACGGTTGTTGACCACCGAGAGGTAGGTGTCCAGCGCGCCGCCGATCAGATCGCGCAGGCTCTCGATCAGGTCATGCAGGCGCACCAGGTGGTCGTACACATCCCGAAAGTACACCCGCTCGCGGCTATCAATCACTTCGTAATCGTCGCGCGCCAGGCGGTTGAGCACCTCCCGTTGCGGATCGACAATGCGGCGCAGTTGCAGGATGGCTCGCTTGAGACCGAAGACGCGCTCCAGGATATCCGGTCCGGGGTTATTGAAAATCTCGTCCTCGATCTGGTCAATCTCATCGTCAATCTCGTCCACCACCGGCATATACTGGGAGACGACCTCATCCACCAGACGGTAGAGCAGGTGGTCGGCGCCGCGGCGCAGGTGGCGATCATCTCGTTGCACGGATGACCAGACGCGTTGGATAGCGCTGATGGGCTGATCGTGATGGGTGACCAGATAATTTCTTCCCAGAAACACATCCAGCTCCTGGGTGTCCAGCGCAGCCCCATCTTTTATCCCCAATACAACCGTGCTCAGGACAATGTAGAGATAGGCGCCCCAGTCGTCCACCTTTGGCACGTGGGTCTCCTGCAGGGCATCGTCCACTGCCAGAGGGTGAAAGCCGAACGAGCCGGTGAGGATTTTTTCATCCTCGGCTGGCGGGGTTGCCTCGAAATCCACCCAGAGCAACCCGCCCGGATCCTGCAGGGCTGCCTGATATTCATCCTGAGGTAAGTCAATGCGCAACTGTCCATCGGCGGTGAAATAGAGCGAATGGATCATCTATCCTCTCCCAAGTGTGCGGAATGGGCGGCTCTCATGAGCGCTTTCATGCTCTGAATTGTAATGGATGATGAGGGAGAATTGTGACCAACTCCGTGCGTTTCAGGCTTCCTGCTCGGGCGCAGTTGGATTTGCACTCGCTTGATGCAAATCCGAAAGGTATTGCTCCACATCTCTATCGGCTAAAACTGCACAGCGGCAGAGAGCCAGGGCGAAAAATAACCCGATCAACAAGACAATCACCAAACCTGCAATCCATAGTGCGCTCATCTTAATCGCCCTCGCCTCTATCCGCTGCGCAATCCGCCTGACTCTGCGGATACGCGCCGCCACTGAAACTGTTTATTTTGCGGGCAATTATTCGCCACAACCAATCGCTTGTTAAGCTAACTATAGGGCAATCAAATTACAAAGTCAAGTGAATAAACCTACAGTAATGCAAGCTGAGTTGTTAAAACGCTTAATGACAAAACGGTGCAAGATTTAAACCGCCTGCTAAAGATTCCCCTGCTTTGGGCTATTGCCGTTAAAATATTTCTGACTCCGAGCACATACTTTTCCATAAGTAAAAGGACATACTCATCTGGATAAGGAAGGCAAACATGACAACCCGCGTTGCGATCATCGGTCTGGGGAGCATTGCCCAAAAAGCGTATCTGCCGATTCTGGCAGCCTGGGAGGGTATCGAGCTGCTCTTCTGCAGCCGCAATGGCAGTGTGGTTAAAGGCTTGCAGTCAAAATATCGGGTGAAACATGGCACCATCCACCTGGAAGAGCTGTTGAGCTGGCAGCCACAGGCGGCGTTTATCTTGACCGCCACAGTGGCTCATTATGATATCGCCAGCCAGCTCCTGGCGGCGGGGGCGGACGTCTATCTGGAAAAGCCGGCGGCGCTTACCAGCCAGCAAGCCCTTCAGCTCAGCCGGCAGGCTGATGCAGGCAAGCGGGTTTTGATGGTGGGCTTCAACCGGCGCTACGCACCGTTGCACCGCTTGGCGCGCCAGCTTTGGGGCGAGCGCCGGGTGGATATTGCCGTTTTCCAAAAACACCGTAGCGCAGGCTTTCACCCCGATTTATCCGTCCATTACACCGAGGAGATGATTCACATCATTGATATGCTGCGCTTCTTTTGCGGTGAAGGACAAGCCATCCAGACCATTTATGAGAAGAATGATCAATTCGCCTGGGCAGCCAGCAGCCTGGCTCTCCAGCGAGGCGGGTACGCCAGCCTGATGGCGGATATGCGGGCTGGGCACTGGAGCGAAACATACGCCCTGCACGGCGAAGGAGCGTCTCTGTATGTGGAGGCTTTCTCCAGGGTGATCTGGGTCAGCGGCGGGGAGCAGCGCGTCTGGGAGGAAACTTACGCATCGAGCTGGAAGACCACCCTCGAGGGTCGCGGTTTTTATGGCGAAATTGCCCACTTCCTGGAGTGCGTCGAAAGCCGCGCCGCCCCCCAAACCGACGGCTGGGAGGCGGTGAAAACCCAGGCGCTGACGGAGGCGTTGATCGCTCGGGGCAAACCAGCCCAGACTGAAACAAGCGCATCCGCGCCTCTTTAAGGCTTCAGGAATTCCAACAGCGCGGTATTGACGGCATCGGTTGCGTCGAGCTGCACCCAATGACCGGCGTCTTCAAAGAAGACCAGTTTCCCCTGGTCGCACAGGTCAATGCTGGGCTGGGCAAGGCGTTGACTCAGGGCGATGTCTTTCTTCCCCCATAAGATCAGGGTCGGCACCTGGAGGCGGCGCAGCTCGATTTTACCCCTTTTGCCAATGTAACCGACGCCGCGGCGGAAAGCGGCGCGGTACCAGTTCAGCATCGCTTCCAGGGCTTTTGGTTGCGACCAGGCGCCGATGTACTCGACCATCTCCGCATCATTCACCCTGGAGTTCCTGAGATTGGAGAGAGCGCTGCGCAACAGGGCAAATTTATTGCGCCTCAGCAGCCATTCTGGAATAAGAGGGAGTTGAAAGGAGAAGATATACCAGCTCCGTCGCAACTGCTCCAGGCTGCTGTAGAGAAAGCGGGTCATCACATCGGGGTGGGGGGCGTTCAATATCGCCAGTTTTTCGATGCGCTCGGGGTAGCGCAGGGCGGTCTCCCAGGCGACCACCCCGCCCCAATCGTGACCGACGAGCGCCATCTTCTCTTGCTCGAACATATCCAATAGCCCAATCACGTCCCGGGCGAGGATATCTATCCGGTAGTTGTGGACGCCAGGCGGCTTCTCGCTGATGTTGTAGCCGCGCTGGTCGGGTGCCAGGACGTTAAAGCCAGCTTCCACCAGAGCAGGCATCTGCGTGCGCCAGCCATACCAGAAATCGGGGAAACCATGGAGCAGCATGACCAGCCGCCCATCTGCCTGCCCGGCTCGCACCAGATGCAGGCAGACATCATTGACGCATAAATCCAAATGTTCAATCTCAAGTTTCATCGGACCTGTAACCGCTCGCGACTGGGAGTCAGAGATTGTTCGGGGGTAGAGTGGGCAGGGCGCGGTCGGGTCGATTGGCAAAGTCCGGGAGTTGCGGCGGGTTCGCTTCCAGGATTTTCACCACTTCCTCGATGGCGCGTTCCAGTTGAGCGTCAACGCCGCGGGCGTAATCCTGCGGGGTGTTGTCAATTTCGATATCGGGATCGGTGCCGTAGTTCTCGACCCCCCAACCGACATCGCTGAACCAGAAGGAAAACTCGGGCTGGGTGGTGACCGAGCCATCCACCAGGGCATGCCGAGGCCAGATGCCGACCACGCCTCCCCAGGTGCGTTTTCCGATCAATGGACCGAGCTTCATCAGCTTGAACCCATGGGAGAAGATATCCCCATCCGAGCCGGCGTACTCGTTGGTGAGAGCCACGATTGGACCCATGACCGACTCCGGCGGGTAGGGTTCGGGCAGCCCCCAGCGCTGGATGTCGTAGCCGATGCGCCGCCGGGCGAGCTTTTCCAGCAGCAGCCCGGAGACATGCCCACCGCGATTGAAGCGCAGGTCCACGATCAATCCCTGCCGATCCACCTCTGCCAGATAGCCACGGTGGAATTCGGCGTAGCCTTGAGCTCCCATATCGGGAATATGGAGATAACCCACCCGCCCCTCGGTTGCGGCGTGAACCCGGCGGCGGTTGTTTTCCACCCACTCCCGGTAGCGCGCCGGGTATTCGTTGCTTAAGGTACCGACGGTGACAAGGCGCTCAGGCTCTTCACCTTCGCCGGCGAGGGTCAGGGTCACCTCGCTCTCTGCCAGATTGACCAGGGCAGCCAGGGGCGAGACCGACCGGCTGAGGGGCTGGGCGTTGACGGCGAGCAATATGTCCCCCTCCTTGATGTCAGCCCCCGGGCGGTTCAGGGGGGAATCAGCCTGTGGGTCCCACGAATCTCCCTGGACGATATGGGTGATGCGCCAGCCGTTGCGTTCGGGGACGTACTCAAAGTCGGCGCCCAGGAAACCGGTCTGATAACCGGGCGAAGGGCGATAATCGCCGCCCAGTTCGTAACAATGGGAGGTGCCCAGCTCGCCCTGCATCTCCCACATCAGATCGGAGAATTCAGCCCGGCTCCCGACTCGATCCACCAGTGGCAGGTAGCGGTCGTGGACAGCCACCCAGTCCACATGAGACATGTCAGGCGTCCAGAAATGATCGCGTTGCAGTCGCCAGGCTTCCCTGAACATCTGCCGCCATTCGGCGCTGGGGACCACCGGAACGCTGACTTTGCCCAAATCAATCCAGCCGCTCTCACGTGAGGGGCGGTAGCCGCTGCGGTCATCCGGCTTCTCGGTCGCCTTAACCACCCGCAGGCGGTTGCCGGCGCGGTAGATCAGCGTGGAGGCGTCTCGCGAGAGCTCAAAATCCGAGATGCCGTCAGCAAAAGGCTCTTCTTTCTGGTCGTCGAATTTGTAGAGCAGCAGTTCGCCTTTGGCGGGCGGCTCGGTCTCGATAAACGGCTGATTCAAAGCACCCTCCACCGGGTACAGGGAATAGAGCACCTTGCCGCCCCTCAACCCCAGAATGCGACCATAGCGACCGCCCTCAACCGGGAAAGCCAGCACCCGACGCTGAATGCCGTCCAGGTCAATTTGGAGCGGCTTCTCAGCCGGCTTCTCCTCAGGCTCTACCTCTTTTTCCTTATCCTGTTCGGTTTCCTGGGAGTCATCCTGTTTTTCTTCTTCTTTCTTCTGCGGCGCTTCTTCCTCCAACGGCAGAGGGATAAAGGGCGAAGGGGTGTCCTTTTGCAGGGTGATCAGGCAGGGTTTCACCCCGCGTGGGAAATTCAGGTCAAAATGGAGATGATCATAGACCGGGTCAAAGTGGCGATAGGAGAGGAAATACAGGTATTTTCCTTCCGGGTCAAAGGCGGGGTTCACATCGCGCAACACCGGTTCGGTCAGAGGGAAGATCTCTCCCGTGCTGGCTTTCCAGATTTTGAGAATGGAGACCTGGACGGAGGTGGATACGCCGTACGCCAGCCATTCGCCATCGGGAGACCAGGCGAAGCCGGCAATCCGATTTGCCATGCCCCGGTCAATGACCTTCATCTCTTTTGTGTCCAGGTCGAGGATTGCCAGCTCATAGCGCTGATTGCTGAAAGCGATTTGATCTTTTTGGGGATTGACGGCGATCTCGACCGGGCGACCAATATCCAGGTCTGGGAACAACTCTGGAGGCTTCAAGCCGTCCGCGTGGATGATGACGAAATGCTCCTCACCCCCGGCGTCGGTCAGGCAAATCAAACGCTTCCCATCGTTGAGCCATTCGGGCAGGCGATAGCGGACGCCCTGTGGCTCGCCGTGCTGCAACACCGCGCCCTCCCAGTTTGAAAACGAGTACAGCTTGCCGCGAGAGGTGATTGCCAGGGAGGTGCCTTTAGGGTGCAGGGCGGCGCTTTCCAGGAATTTGGCTGCGCTGACAAACTTACGGTTGCGCTGCACCTGGGGCGAATAAAATTCGACCGCAATCATCACGCTTTTGCCATTTGCCGGGTCATAGAGGTACAGGTCTGCCCCGGCGTGATAGACGATGCGGCGACCGTCGCTCGTGGCGTTGCGCGCATAGTAGGCGCTGTGCTCGGTGTGGCGGCGTAAATCCTCTCCTGAAGGCAGGCAGGAGTACAGGTTGCCGATGCCCTCGTGATCGGAGAGGAAATAAATCCGCTCACCCAGCCACATGGGGGAGGTGAGGTTGCCTTTGAGTTGAATCAGGGGCTGAAAATTGCCGTCTCCGTTTTGATCAATCCAGATTTGCCCGGCTGTGCCGCCCCGATAACGCTTCCAGCGCGCCGGGTCGCCGGTGTTGCGCCCAATGACGCAGGCTCCTCCCGGTCCATAAGATATCGCCCGCGCTGGTCCGATGTTGAGGCGTTGCGGTTGATTCCCCTCGATGTCAACCGTGTACAGGTAAAAGAGGTCCTCAAAAGGCTGGGCGGCGTTGCTGGCAAAGATGATCTTGCCGTCTGCCGTCCAGCCGGCGGTCTGGCACTGACTGCCCCCCATGAACGTCAGTCGTTGCGCCTGACCACCCAGGGAGGGCATCAGATAAATCTCCCAGTTGCCTTCATCCCTGCCGACGAAAGCCAGATATTTGCCATCTGGAGAGAGAGAAGGGCGCGTAGCCAGGGAGAGGCTGGAGGTCAGACGGCGGGCAATGCCTCCCTGAGCTGGGACAGACCAGAGATCGTCCTCGGAGACAAATACCACCGTATCAGCCGCAATCGTGGGTAAGAGATAATATCCAGAGCTCATTTACAGTCACCCTCGGGGAAGTAAGATGACCTGATTATATCCGAGACGGGCGCATAATTGGGGAGGCATATGGCGGGGAGGCGAGGGACTTTTACCGGAAAAGCTCAGTAAATCGGTGAAAAAATGCGCCAGAAATGTATAATTGTGGGCAAGGAAAAGGGTAGAGAAGCGTTTTTAGGAGGTATCACCATGCTTGTGCGGGAGTGTATGACCCAGAACCCTGTCACCGTCCGCCCGGAGAGCGACCCGATGGCGGCGAATATGATCTTGAAATACCGGGGATTCAGGCATCTGCCTGTGCTCGATTCAGATGGAAAGCTGGTTGGCATCGTGGATCGGGCAGACCTGGAGCAATTCCTCGCCAAGGCGGGACCCCCGAGCGTGCTCAAACGTCAGCATCGGGTGGAGCAGGTGATGACCCGGGAGGTGGTCACGGTCACCCCCGATTGTCCGATTGAAGAAGCTGCCTCCGAGATGGTGAAGCACAAGATCGGCAGCCTGCCGGTGGTTGAGGAGGGTGTCTTGGTGGGCATCATCACCGAGACAGACATCTTCAAGCAATTTGCGGCTGCGCTGGGCGGCGGGACCAACTCCTTGCGCCTGACCGTCCGTTTGGCGAACGTGCCCGGGCAGTTTGCTCAACTGGCGAGCCGCATCGCCCAGGTGAACGGCAATATTATCTCTGTGGTCACTTATCCGGCGGAGTCAACCGAGCGCATCAATATCACCCTGCGCATTGAGGGGGTAGATCGAGAAACTGTCTTGAGGGCGATCAGCAACATGCCAGAGCTGGATGTGCTGCATTCGTGGAGTTGTTAGAGAAACTGTTTGTTAAGGAGTCCCTTGATGCCAGAAATCACTTTGACCGTCCAGCATAAAGCCGGTCTACACGCCAGACCGGCGGCTCTCTTCGTCCAGACTGCAAACAAGTTCAAGTCAAACATCAGAGTCCAGCATGGCGATCGCGAGGCAAACGCCAAGAGCATCATGGGCGTCTTGACTTTGGGAGCCAGCCAGGGGGCGGTGGTGACCATTCGAGCTGAGGGCGAGGACGCTCAACAGGCTCTGGATGGTCTCAGGGAACTGGTGGAGAGTAACTTTGGAGAGCAACCGTGAAAATCTTGCGCGGCATCCCGGCTTCGAGAGGCATTGCAATCGGTCCAGCCTTCCGGTTCAAGAAAAACGAGCTACAGATCGAGCGCTACCAGGTCTCTGACCCAGTGGCGGAGAATCAACGCCTGGATGACGCCCTGGAGCAGGCGCGCCGGGAGATCATTCAGGTGCTGGAGAAAGCGCGAGGCGAGGTCGAAGCTGGAACGGCGTCTATTTTCGAAGCCCATGCGATGATGCTCGAAGACCCGGATTACCTGGAAGCGATACGGCAAAAGATCGACGCCGAAGCGCTCAACGCCGAAGCGGCTGTTGCCGACGCCACCGAAATGTACGCGAGTATGTTGGAGGCGATGGAGGATGAGTATCTGCGCGCCCGCGCTGCGGATATCCGCGATGTGGGCATGCGCATCGTGCGTATCCTTTTGAAACTGGAGGACTCCCCGGTGGCGGGCTTGAGGGAACCGGCGATTATCCTGGCGCAGGAACTGACCCCCTCTGATACCGTTGCTTTGGATAAGAGCCTGGTGCTGGGTTTTTGCACCGTGGGCGGAGGTCCTACCGCCCATGTGGCGATATTGGCGCGCGAACTGGGGCTGCCGGCGGTGGTTGGGATGGGGATGGATATTCTGGAGATCCCCGACGCCACCACCCTGATTGTGGATGGTGGCGAAGGCACGCTGCTGGTCAATCCAGATGAGGCGACTGTCAGAGCCAGCCGACTCCAGGCGGTCAGCCTGAGAGAAAAGGAAGCTAAAGCCCGGGAAGAAGCCAGCCAACCGGCAATCACGCGGGATGGTAAACGGATAGAGATCGTTGCCAATATCGGCAATGTAGAGGGGGCAAAGGTGGCATTGCAATCCGGAGCGGAGGGGGTAGGTTTGCTCCGCACCGAGTTTCTTTACCTCGAGCGGGAAAGCATGCCAGATGAAGAAGAGCAATACCAGGCTTACCGCGCTATCCTGGATGTGTTCGGTGAGTTGCCGGTGATTTTACGCACCCTGGATATTGGGGGAGATAAGGAATTACCCTACCTGAGCCTGCCGAAAGAGATGAACCCCTTCTTAGGGCTGCGGGCGATTCGCCTCTGTCTGGCGCGCCCGGAGATATTCAAGCCGCAGTTGAAAGCTGCGCTGCGGGCGGCTGTTGGGCGCAACCTGAAGCTGATGTTCCCGATGGTGGCGAATGTGGCGGAGGTGCGGGCGGCAAAGGAGCTGCTTGCTCAGTGTCGGCAAGAACTCATCGAGAGCGGGCAGATGGTTGGGGAGAAGATCGAGGTGGGCATCATGGTCGAGGTGCCGGCGGCGGTGATTATGGCGGATCAGCTTGCGGCTGAGGTGGACTTCTTCTCGATCGGCACCAACGACCTGAGCCAGTACACCATGGCGGCAGACCGCACCAGCAGCGCAGTCTCTGCCCTGGCGGATGCGTTCCATCCGGCTGTGCTGCGCCTGGTGCGAGATGTTGTGCGGGTCGCCCATGACAAGGGAAAATGGGTGGGGATGTGCGGCGAGCTGGCAGGTGAACCTCTGGCGATCCCGCTCCTCATCGGCTTGGGGGTGGATGAACTGAGCATGAACCCGCCGGCGATAGCGGTTGCCAAACAAATCGTGCGCAACCTGAGTGTGGCAGAAGCCGAGCAGCTTGCCCAACCCGCTTTGGAGATGGAAACCCCGGACCAGGTGAGGCATTGGTTGAAGATGAAAGTATTTACTGAATAAGGCGTATCCTTTGTTCTGATTAAGGGTTGTTAATAGATGGACTTTCAATGGTTTGTCCCTGATTATCGGACCTTCCAAGGAGTCGAGAAAGGAGGCAAGTATTGATCCATCAATCAGAGCCCAGGCGACAGATTATCCCCAGGTTATATCGTCCATAATTTAGATTTAGGAGATTGCAAGATATGAGCATTGTATATGCCTTAATCCTTGCCGCGTTGGCTTACTATGCCTGGTATGATATCCTCGGACCAACCTTCACCCTGGCATTCCGCCCGCTCATCTCGGGCTTCCTGACGGGCATCATCGTTGGCGATGTCCAGATGGGCTTGTTGATCGGCGGCACACTGGAATTGATGGCTTTGGGTGTCTATACCTACGGCGGGGCGACCATACCAGAATATTCCGTCGGTGCCATTTTGGGCACTTACTTTGGGAAAACGCAGGGGTTTGAGGTGGGTATTGCCCTGGCGATCCCGGCAGCGCTCCTGCTGACCCAGGTGGATGTCCTGAACCGCTTCTTGAACTTCGTTTTCGTTCACAAGGCTGATACCTACGCAGAGAAAGGCGATTCGAAGAGCTTTGACCGGATGATGGTGGCGTACAGCCATATGATCTGGGGCTTCTCGCGCGCCATCCCGGTCTTCCTGGCGGTGGCATTTGGCGAACCGATCGTGCAGGCGGTGAACAATTTCTTCAATGCAGCTCCCTGGATCAACAAGGGCATTGGAGCAGCCGGTGGAATCCTGCCGGCTCTGGGTTTCGCGATGTTGCTTAAGATCATGCCTGTCTCGAAGTACCCGGCTTTTCTGCTCATCGGATTTGTGATGTTTGCTTACCTGAAGATGCCGCTGGTAGGCATTGCTATCGCCGCAATCGCCATCACTCTGGTTTATCAGCAAATCAAGTATCGGACAGCGGAGGGATAAGCCATGGCTACCGCAAATGTTGAACAAAAACTGACTCGTCAGGATTTGATGCGCGCCTTCTGGCGTTATGTTTTCCTGTTCCAGTGCGGCTGGAACTACGAGCGGATGCAATCGGTTGGGTATTGTTACACGATGATCCCCATCCTGAAGAAACTGCATCCCGATCCAGAAGAGTTCAAAGAGGCGTTTCTGACCAACCTGAACTTCTTCAACACCAATCCGGTGGTGGGGGCGCCCTTAATCATCGGAGCGCACATCGCTCTGGAAGAGGCGGGGGCTTCGTTGGAGACCACCGAGGGCTTGAAGGTGGGCTTGATGGGTCCACTGGCAGGCGTTGGCGATACGCTGGTGTGGGCGCTGTATAACAGCATCATCTTCAGCATCGGCGCCTCGATGGCGTTGGCTGGCAACGTCCTGGGTCCCATCCTGGTGATCCTGCTGGTCTTCTTCCCCTACCTGGCTGTGCGTTACTGGCAATTCTTCTGGGCGTATCGCCAGGGGACAAATCTGGTGGCGCAACTGGGTGGAGGGGTGATCGCCAGGGTCACCGAATTCGCCACGCTGGTGGGCTTGATCGTCATCGGCGGCTTTGCGCCTTCGATCGTGAGGCTGACAGTTGCCTGGACACCTTCTATCACGACCACCGTACAGGGGCAACCAGCGACCACAACCATCAACATCCAGCAGCAGTTAGATTCGATCTTGCCGTTTATGCTGCCGGTGCTTGTCACCGCTCTGGCGTACTGGCTGCTTAAGAAGGGCTGGAGTCCGGTGGCTGTGTTGGGTGTCTTGTTTGTGATCGGCTTCATTGGTGGAGCAATTGGCTTATTTGGTTAATCGGAAGCCTCCAAAACCGATAACCGATTAAGGGAAAACCATTGAATTGAAAGGGAGTTTTTGGCGGGCTTGCCCGCCAAAAACTCCCCTCATGAATGCAGAAAGTCACGGAGGCATGGGAAGCGCCATGTACGAAAATTATCTGGATATGGCAAGCAGTTTGCTGCAAAAGATGAAAACGTCTCAAGGGGAGGCGATCAGCAAAGCCGCGGCATTGGTGGGAGATACGATCCTTGCCGGTGGATTGGTGTACACCTTCGGCAGCGGTCATTCGCAACTGCTCTCGCAGGAGGTGCATGCCCGAGCGGGTGGTCTATATCCGGTGATGCAGATCTTTGACCCACTGTGGGGTCGAGCCGAGCGCCTGGAAGGCATGGGCGAGGTGCTGCTCAAAGGTGTGCCTCTCAAAGCCGGGGAAACCATCTTCGTCATCTCAAATTCGGGTCGCAACCCAGAGCCGATTGAAGTGGCGTTGATCGCCAGGGAGATGGGTTTGCACGTCATCGTCGTCACCTCGCTGGAACATTCCAGGAGCGTCTCTTCGCGCCACTCAAGTGGCAAGAAGCTGTATGAGCTGGGGGAGGTGGTCCTGGACACCGGAGCCCCACCCGGAGATGCCTGTTTGAGTTTTGAGGGTTTGGATGCAAAGGCTGGCGCGCTCTCCACTGTGCTGGGGGCGGCGCTGATGAACGCAGTGATGGTGGAAGCCATCCAGTATATCCTGGACAAGGGCGGCAATCCGCCGGTGTTGAAGAGCGCAAATCTGGACGGCTCCGATGAATACAACGCCCAGGTTATCGCCAGATATGATAAGATTATCCCCGGAATTTTTGGCATACACTAAAAGAACAATGAAGCGCCAGCCCGTTATCCGGGATTATGGAGTCGTCAGCCGTTAAGGAGATCGGAATTGGTCGGGATCGTTGTGGTCAGTCATGGTAACATGGCAGAAGGGATGATTGATGCTGCCCGGATGATCGTGGGCGAGATGGAAGGCGTTGCCGCGGTCAGCCTGAAAGAAAGCGACGCCGTGGAAGATTTGATCAACCGGGTTGAAGCCGCGGTGGATGAGGTGGATCAGGGCGACGGGGCATTAATTATGGTAGATGCCTTTGGCGCCAGCCCATTCAACGCCAGCGCACGCCTGGCAATGAACCGCAAAAATGTGGAAGTCGTCAGCGGGATGAATCTCCCGATGTTATTGGAGCTGGCGGTGCAACGCGAGGGGCAAGATCTCGAAGCGGTGACTCAAATCGCTCTCGAAACCGGGACCGCCAGCATCCGCACCCTTTCACAGACTTTAAACAAAGAATAACCCTGGGAGGTTATCATTATCACGATCTTTGGGAGGAGCCTCCATGCCAGTCATACATGTAAGAATGGACAATCGGCTGATCCATGGGCAGATCCTGGTATCCTGGAATGCCGCGTTCAAGATTGAGCACATCATTGTCACCAACGATGCAGTAGCCAGAGATCCGTTGCAGGTCACTTTGCTGAAGGCTGTTGCTCCGTTAACAGCCAAAGTCTCTGTGCTTTCGATCGAAGATTGCGTGAAATACTGCACCAGTCCCGAAGCCGAAAAAGAGAACATTTTTATCATTGCCAAGTTTCCTGAGGATGGTCTGGCATTGGTGGAAGGCGGTTTGAATCTGCCCGTGCTCAATCTGGGCAATCAGGCTTTCGTCCGCGGTTCGAAGAAGATATCCAACACCGTGTTCCTGACCGAATCGGGGGTCAAAGCTTTGAAAAAACTACACGAGAAGGGCATCCGCATCACCTGCCGGATGATGCCATCTGACCCCGATACCGATTACTGGCCAACGATTGAAAAGACTTTGCCTGAGTGGGCAAAATAGCCTGAAATTCCAAAAATAAAGAATGTCTATCGGATAGGGCGGGGGGTCTTATTGGCTCGCGCCCTTTTCACCAAATTCATCCTGGGAGGCGCATATGCCTGGCAAGGGTTTGGAATACGCCCTGACAATCCAATCTTTGTTGACGCGAATCATCGAGAGCCAGATGGATCAAATCGAATCTGCGGCTCAGATCGTGGCAGACGCCATCGCCAACGATGGCATCCTGTATACTTTTGGCACCGGTCATTCCCACGTCATCGCCGAAGATGTGGCATACCGCGCTGGCGGACTGGCTCCGGTGGATGCGATCCTGGAGGCGTCGCTGACAGGACATGAAAAAGTCCGTCAGAGCGAGTTCATGGAGCGGGTGGAGGGGATGGCGAAGGTCATCATTGATTACTACAATATTACGGCGCGTGATGCCCTGGCGGTCATCTCCAATTCGGGACGGAACGCCGCGCCAATCGAGATGGCTGAGCTTGCCCGGGAGCGCGGCGCGCCCGTCATCGCCATCACCTCCCTGGCGCATTCCCAGGGCACGACTTCGCGCCATTCGAGCGGGAAGAAACTGTATCAAATTGCGGATGTGGTGATTGACAACCAGTGTCCCAAAGGCGATGCCCTGATCCAGATGGAGGGATTACCGGTGCCGGTGGGGGCGGGTTCAGGGGTTGCCGGGATGTTTATCATGCACACGATCATCGTCCAGGCAGTGCAGAACCTGTTGGAACGCGGCATCCAGCCGCCGGTCTTTATGAGCGGCAATCTGGACGGCGCGGACGAGTTCAATAATCGCCTGCTAGAACGCTACCGCGGCAGGATCAAAATCTGGTAATCCCATGTCTTCCAGTCAGCTCCAAGCCGCAGCCGTCGAGGTGGATATCACGCCCCCAATTGGCACCCCTATGGAAGGCTATGCCGCCCGCCAGGGGGTCAGCCAGGGCATCCATGACCCCTTGCTGGGGCAATTGCTGCTGCTTCAGGCGGGCGATCGGCAGCTTGTATTAATCAGCCTGGACCTGCTGGGGGTGAGCCTGGATTTCACCCGGCAGGTGCGCCAGGGGATTCATCAAGCTATTGGCGCTCCGCCGGAGGGGACGTTGATTGCCTGTTCGCACACCCACGCCGGGGCGGCGGGCTTCTTGCCTCCCATTCCGGGTATCAGCCTGCCTCAGGATCCCGAGTTGCAGCAGATGACGGCGCGTAAACTCATCGGAGCCGCCAGATGGGCGCAGCAACGTCTCCAGCCAGCCCGCTTGGGGGTCGGTCGGGGGGCTGTGGCGGGCATCGGTCTCAATCGCAACGACCCTGAACAGGGTCTGGTAGACAATGAACTGATTTTGCTCTCTGTTGAGGATGTGAGCGGTAATCCGCTGGCGGTGGTGATGAATCACGGCTGCCATCCTACGGTATTGGGCTATCAGAACCTGTATTTCTCAGCCGATTACCCGGGCGCAGCGCGCAGGACCTTGCGTCGGATCTTCCCTGAGACCACGTTCCTCTTTACCAATGGCGCCTCCGGTGATATCAGCACGCGCTTCACCCGCCGTGAGCAGAGCTTCCGTGAGGTTGAGCGCATGGGGCGCCTGTTAGCGGGCGAGGCGCTAAAGGTGATGCAGACGGTCAAGACTCAGCCAGATGCAGAACTGAGCGCCAGAACGGTTGATGTGGAATTGAAATTCAGGTCTTTTCCGCCGGTTGAGGTTGCCCAACGTGAAAAGGAGCGCTTGCAGGCTGAACTGGAGGCGATGAAAGCCGCCGGAGCCGAGCATGGCGAGATCCGCCGGGCGATTACCCGATTGGAAGGGGCAACCGGTCAGCTATTGATGGCACAAGAACTGGCGGGGCGGTCTTCCAACCAGAGCCAGGTTCAAGCCCTGATCATCAATGATTTGGGCATCATTGGCATCCCCGGCGAACCCTTCACCCGCACGGTGCTGGATATCAAAGCCGGCAGCCCGATAGCTAATACCATGGTCATCAGCTATGCCAACGACTACCAGGGCTATTTCCCAGACGCGATCTCCATTCAAGAGGGGAGCTACGAGGCGTTGATCAGCCCTTATCCGGCGCAGGTAGCTGAGAACCTGACTGAGACAGCATTGAGCTTATTTCACTATGAAGAGCCTGTTTAACTTCGACACTCAATTGCTCCTGCAAGCCTTTGGGATTATCTTTATTGGCATTGGCGTGGTTGCGCGCCTGGGGTTATGGAAGCAGTGGTATTGGCGCTCCAAAACATCGGTGTACGCCTATATCCCCCTGGGGATCATCTTCTTTATGGTGAGTTTCAATGACCTCGCCAGAGAGCAACTTGCGGCAAATTTCTGGATTTACCAGGTTTGCTACGCCATCCCTGTGGCGGTGGGGATTTGGTGGGTGGTGCGTACCCCAACCTTCATCAAGCCAGATTGGGTGCGGTGGGTCGAGGCATATCCACCTCAGATATATGAGGCGATGCAGCAAGCGGCTTTGAAGGATGCTGAATGGGAGCGTCATGTGACCAGCCAGAGGGAAGTGGAAGCCTGGGCAAAGTCGCTCGAGAGGGCAAAGCTCAAATCAAAAGCGAGTTCCAAGACCCCAAAATGATCGCGCCAGAGGGCAAACGGATCGCGGTGATGTGCGATTTTGACGGGACGATCACGAAAGGCGGAGTGATTGACCTGCTCTACCGCGCCTTTGCCGACTCGAGTTGTTGGGAACTGGTAGATCGCTGGATTCGCGGCGAGATCTCTACCCTGGATGAGATGCAGGGCTGTTTTTCGACCATGAAAGCCACCCGGCAGGAGATGGAGGCTATTCTGGGCAGGGTGGAGATTGATCCTGGCTTTCCCGAGTTGGTTGACTTCTGCAAGGGGCGGGGCTACTTGCTGGCAATCCTGAGCGATGGGCTGCGCTGGTACATTGATTACGTGCTGACCCATCAGGGCATAGGCGATTTGCCGATTTACGCCAACGAGATACACTTTTTGGAGGACGGCTATCGCATTACCACCCCCTGGTACAGCCCGCAAACGCCGCGGCGCGGGGTGTCAAAACCCGGCATCATCCAGAATTATCGAGATATGGGTTACAAGGTGGTCTTCATCGGCGATGGGCTGAGCGACATTGAAGCCGTCGACGCCGCGGACCTGCTTTACGCCCGAGACGAACTGTTGGAGTATTGCCAGAAACGTGGCATCCCGGCGATTGCTTTCACAGATATGCGGGATTTAATCTCGAAATGGCGGGAACCGTAAAAGAGCAGGGCATATCGCGCTTATTTACTCCGAGCCACCTCTTTGCTGCTCCTGGCTTTCGCCTCCAGAATCAGCCTGACGGGTAAGCGCGCCACGATACCCAACAGAAAGCTCCCGCCCCAGGCAAGGGCGACAATCACCAGAATCCATACCCACTCATAACCTCGCTGGTAGAGCACATAGGCGAGCAGGATATATGCCGGGTAGGTCAGCCAGACCAAGAGACTGAGATAGCGATACAAGGGGCGGTAGAAGTAGAATTGAAACAGGCTTTCGAGCAAGACCAGAGCCGCCACGCCGGCGATGACCCCGATGCGCAGGTTCACCAGGGTCGTTACCGCCACGAAGATCACTACGGCGATATCGTGTGGCACTGCCTGCCATCCCACCCTTTCCTGCTGGTATTGTTTTGCATCAATCACCTGCGTGACGATATCATTAAACTCGGCTTCATTAAGGCGAGGAAATTGCGCCTGCAATCTGGCTTTTTCCCCTGGACTCAGATTGATTAAGTCTCTGAGCTTGTAATCGAACAGCAGCCGAGCCAGATTTCTGCCCATCTCGGTACGAGCGTCGCTCTGGGGACGTTTACTTGGCATACAGACCCTCCAGTGAATAGGTGAATCCCGCTTTATACCGGGCTTTCAATCCAGTAGGACAAGTTTTTGGGGGTATCTGGATTCAAGCCCAGGGAAAGGGCGCGGTAATATGCCATATATTGCACGGCTGGCAGATAGAGCGGCAGGCGAGCTGGCTCGCTCAAACCGGAGCGTAACTGAAGCAGATGGTTGGCGCTCTCAACCAACACCTCGTCGGCGCTCTCGCAAATTGCCCACACAGCGCCCCCCAGGGCGCGCATATCTTTGACAAAGGCGATTTCTGCCTGTCGGGCGGTATCCGACATGAAGGCTGTCACCAGCATTTGCGGGCTGACATTTGATTGAGGACCATGACGAAAGTCAAACATCGGGTAAGCATCGGCGGGTTGTAAGGTCATTTCTTTGACTTTGAGTTGACACTCGCGGGCGCAACCGAAGAAGGGACCGTTGCCTACAAAGGCATAGCGGCTCAGGGTGGTATCCTCACCAATCCGCTTGCCCTGCGCTTGGTATTCCTCATGGTTGGTCTCAAAAACCTCGGGCAGAAGGTAAAGCTCCTCCAGGAAACGGGCATCTCGAGCGACCAGGGCGGAGATCAACTGAACTGCCAGAATCATCCCGGTGAGCGAGCGGGTGGTGGCTACGGCTCTCTCGCTGGCGGGGGTGAGCAAAAGCGCCAGGTCGCTCCCCAGGGCAAGCGGGCTTTCGGGGATGCAGGTAATCCCCAGGGTGGGAATTTTGTTTTCACGGAAAAACTCCAGGCTGCGCACCACCTCGGTCGTTTTACCGGAGCGGGAAAGTAATACCGCCAGAGATTTCTTCGCCGAGGGCAGGAATGCGGCAGGATAAAGATAAGTCTCTGCAGCGGGGATGGCGCGGGCAAAGATGCCCGTCGCCTTCTGGAAGAGGGGCGCAGCGCTGAAGGAGGCGTTGAGACCAGAGCCGCAGCCGGCGAAAATTACCGCCTCAACCCCCTTGAAAAACTCGACAATCGCCTGGCGTTGATTGATGATGAGCGGTATCAATTCCGACCAGCTTTGACCCTGGCTATGGATTTCCTCATAAACGTATGATCCGGCTTTATAATTCGACATAGTCACCTTGTTTGATGTAATGCTGATATTGGTCAGGAACGGCATTCGCCTCGGGTTGAATTGTTCGCCCTGTGAACGATTTATGGTGTGACTCAATCCAACTTGTTGTAGAAAGAGAGCGCTGAGATGGCAACTACCTTATTTTATTCCAATATTCTCACCCCAACGGAGAGGATTTACCCTGGCGCGTTGGTGATTTCTGATGAGGGGAAGATCGTTTATGTCGGTGCAATGGATGGCGCGCCTCAGGTCAGTGGAAAACGGCTTGATTTGCGCAACCTGACCGTTGTACCCGGTTTAATTGACATCCATGTGCATGGCGGGAAGGGCATCACTTTCGGAGAGAGCGGGAACGCCGCCGAAGAGTTGCGCGCCTATTCCGAATGGGTTGTCAGCACAGGTGTGACCGGTTATCTGTGCTCCCTGGCGGCGCCAGATGCCGCCTCACTGGTGGAGTTAGTCCGCCGGTATGTGGCGGCGATGAAAGCCGGCGTCCCTGGCGCAGAACCGCTTGGCATTCACCTTGAGGGTCCCTTTATCAGCAAAGAGAAGAAGGGGGCTTTTAATCCGGATTGGCTGCGCATGCCGTCCCTGGAGGAGACCGAGGCGGTGCTGGGGGCGGGAGAGGGCTGGATTCGGCAGGTCACCATGGCGCCCGAATTGCCCAACGCCGAGCAACTCGCCTCAAAATTCCGGAGGGAGGGGGTGGTCGTCTCGCTGGGGCACACCAACAGCGACTACGAAACCGCCAGTGCTGCGCTCAGAGGCGCCTACACCCACGTGACGCACACCTTCAACGCCCAGAGCGGATTTCACCATCGCAAACCCGGAGCGTTCGGGGCGATCATGGCTTCAGATGGAATCACCGCCGAATTGATTGCAGATACGATCCACGCCCACCCAGGGGCGATGAAAATCCTGGTGCGCTGTCTGGGCAGCGACCGGGTGGCTTTGATCACCGACGCCATGGCGGGGGCGGGGCTGGAAGATGGGGAATACAACCTGGTGGGGCAGGCGGTCACCGTCAAAGATGGCAAGGCGACCCTGGCGGACGGCACAATTGCCGGTAGCACAGCCACCCTGAACCAATGCGTGCGCAACGTCCATCGTCTGTTGGGCTTGCCTCTGGCGGAGGCGGTCAAGATGGCTTCGCTGGTGCCGGCGCGGGCGATGGGTTTTGCCGATCGTCTGGGCAGCCTGCAGGTCGGCAGGGACGCCAACCTGACCGTTCTGGATGATGAGGTGAACGTGCGTCTGACCCTGGTGCAGGGCAAGGTGGTTTATTCCAATTTGTAAGCTTCGCCTCCCGCCTGGGCGGACAGGTAGGCGGCTTCCACCACCTGTTGCACCCGGGCTGCGGAGCGAAAATTGTTGGCTGAGGGTTTGTTCTCGGCGATGTTCAGTAATAAATCTGCCTCGGCTGCCAGGTGGGCGTTGGTCATCATCCCCTGGCTGTATTTGGAGCTTGGGTAGATTTGCTCGATGGGTCGCTCGCCAGAGGGCGCGGGCAGGTTACTCAACCCGCTGAGCCACTCGCCTTTTGACAGGTTGTAATAGAGCGCGCTATCCGGGTTGCTCTCACGGTAAATCAGCGCGCCGCGGCTGCCATAGATTTCAAAGCCCGATTCCTGGCTGGCGCCAGCCGCCATGCGCGTCACCTCGATCACCCCTGTCGCTCCGCTGAGAAGTTCCAGGGTGCACACAGCCCAATCATCCACATCCACCGCCTCGCGCTCAGGGCTTCCTTTAGTTATGGGGCGCTCAGAGATGAAAGTGCGGGTTTGAGCGCGCACCGCCCTGACCCCGCCCAGGATATACATGGCGAGATCTACCAGGTGAGACCCCAGGTCGGCGAAGACGCCGCCTCCCGATTGCGAACGCCGCAATCTCCAGGACATGGGTCGGTTGGGGTCGAGGTAACCGGCGTGGAACATGTGACCGCGAAAATTGAGCACTTCGCCGATTTCGCCAGCCTCCACCAGAGTCTTCATCTGCCTCACGGCGGGCAGGTAGCGCATCACAAACGCCACCTGGTTGATCACTCCTGCCTTCTCCGCCAGGTCTGCCATCAAGCGCGCCTCTTCAGATGACATGGCAAGCGGTTTCTCGCAATAGACCGCCATGCCGCGTTCCAGGGCGCGCCGGCATTGTTCCAGGTGCAGGTAATTGGGGGTGCAGATATCCACCACATCCAGCTTCTGGGCAAAGAACTCATCTGGCGAGGTGGTGCAGACCTCAAAACCGGCAGCTTGCATTGCCTCTTTCTCGGTGTCCAGTTGGGAGCGCAGCACCGCGGTCAGATTTGCCTTCACTGAGGGGCGACTGAGGCAGAGGGGGATGTCGCGATAGGCGACGGTGTGGACTTTGCCGATATAGCCGAAACCGATCAGACCGACGTTGATGGTTTTCATGTTCCATACTCCTTGTGCACAGAGTTGAGTTGTTTTCGAGAAGGGCGAGGGGGTAAGTTCACGGGGTGACTGTTGTGAATGATATCCCTCGAAGCCAATCTTGGCACAAGACAGGCTGGGCGTCAAGTGGCTATTTCGCCTGATAGCCAGCCAGAGTAAAATAGGGTCGTTCCAGAGACTTTTGTTTGATTTCTCGCACATCTAACCTGGCTTATCCCACATTTCGAGATCAGGAGGCGCTTATGACGCTGTCGGCAGCTATCATTGGACTGGGGGGAATCGCTCAAAAGGCATATTTGCCGGTTCTCTCAGCCTGGAAAGACATCGAGCTGGTCTTATGCACCCGTAATCCAGACACTTTAGCCGAGATTCAAGCTCAATACCGCGTCGGTCGCGGCACCACCAGCCTGGAAGAGCTGATGGAATGGCGTCCCCAGGTCGCCTTTGTATTGACCCCCTCCACCACCCATCGCGAGATTATCGAGTGTCTGCTCCTGGCAGGGATTGACGTCTTCGCCGAAAAGCCTCTGACCCTGACCCTGGAAGACACGCGTTACCTGGCGGAGCTGGCTGACCGTCTGGGCAGAATCCTGATGGTGGGGTTCAACCGGCGTTTCGCCCCTCTGCATCGCCTGGCGCGTGAGCTTTGGGGGGATCGCCCGCTGCAGATGGCTGTGTTTCAGAAAAACCGCAGCAGCGCCTATCATCCAGATCTGTATCAAAACTACATTGATGACACCATCCATATCATTGACCTGTTGCGCTTCTTCTGTGGAGACGGAACGGCGACCTACACCAGCTTTCAGGTTGGGAACGGCAAGCTCATCGGCGCGGCGAGCACCGTGGTTTATGATCACGGCGGTTATGGCTTGGTGCTGACCAGCCTGCAGGCGGGTCGGTGGTTTGAACACTACGCTCTGCATGGGGGGAGCACTTCGCTTTATGTGGAGGCTTTCAACCGGCTGACGCTGGTCACCGAGAAGGAACAAAAGGTGTGGGAGGAGTCATACGCCTCAGCCTGGATGACCACTTTGAAGGCGCGCGGGTTCGTGGACGAGATTGCGCACTTTTTCGACTGCGTTCAGTCCAGGGCTCAGCCGCAAACTTCCGCCTGGGAGGCATACAAGACCCAGCTATTGCTTGAAAGCATGGTCAAAGCTGCCAAGGAGTCAAAATGACTAAACGCCTGCTGGACGCAAACGCTTCGGATTTTCAGTCTATGACCCCGGCGGAACTTATCGAAAGCATCCGCCTTTCAGAGGGCAGGGTGGTGCTGGCTGAGGTGGTCGCTACCGCGCCGCCGCTGGTGGATAAAATCTCGAATGTGGAGCTGGCGGCGGGCATGGGGGCAGATATGATCCTGTTGAACCTGTACGACGTAACCTCCCCGTCTGTATGTGGTTTCCCCGACCAGAGCGCAGCCGCTCCCGCCGTAGCCCCGCAATTTGGGAAGTTCCCCCTGGGGCGTGGGGTGACCTTGAAGATGGTCAAAGAGTATATCGGCAGACCAGTGGGGATAAACCTGGAACCGATTGAAAACCCTCAGTCGCTCAATGTGCAGGGCAGGCTGGCTTCGGCGCAGAACGCCCTGGCTGCGTTGGAGCAGGGAGCGGATTTTATTGTGCTCACCGGCAACCCGTACACCGGGGTGACCACAGCCGGGTTGATCCGTGCCCTGGGTGAAATCCATAAGGCGGTCGGTGGGCGCCTGGTGCTATTCCTGGGGAAGATGCATCATGCCGGCACAGCCGAAGGAGGGCTGAGCGTGGCGGATATCCAGATGGCGGCGGAAGCCGGAGCGGATGGCATCGTCCTGCCGGCGCCGGGCACCCTGCCGGGGATGACGGTGGAGCGCGCTCAAGCCCTGGTCGAAGAGGCGCAGGCGCGCCGGTTGCTGGTCATCAGCGGCATTGGCACCTCCCAGGAGGGCGCCAGCCTGAATACGATTGAGCAACTGGCGTTAATGAGCAAGATGAGCGGGGCAGACATTCACCACATCGGCGACGCCGGGATGCTGGGCATGGCAGTGCCGGAGAACATCACTGCCTGGTCCATTGCCTTGCGCGGTCGGCGGCACACCTGGCACCGCATGGCAGCCTCGCTGAGGCGGTGAGACGGATGCGCAGGTGAAGTTCGATCCATAAAACCATCATCGTCGTTCAATTCGCCTGGAGGGGCATGATTACAGCCGGGCAGGGGCGGGTCACGACCCACCCTTACTCGTCAAACGAAAAGGTGGACTCGGCGTAGTAGCGGATGGCATTGGCTGCCATGCGCTCCATCAGCCAGTCGTGCAGCCACTGGCGCTTGCGCTCCAGCGACCAGTCGGCGTTGAGCACCTCCAGGGGGATATTGATGTTGAGCGCCCGCTGATGGATGATGTGGCGGGTGATGCCGCTGGGGATGCGCTCCCCATCCCGCGCCGCTTGGAGGATATCCGCCGGGCGCAGTTGCGGGAAAATCACCAGCGCCGTGATGCCCGGATAATATGGCTTCTGTTTCTCCCAGATATCGTTTGAGGCGCGGAAGATGTCAGCTTTGCCCCGATAGACGCCGACAATGTCACTCAACAGGCGCAGATCACGGAATTCGCAGCCTTCGGGTTTGCACACCTTGCGCACACCCTGCTCGCAGACGATATACGCCGCGGCGTTGTTGGTCGCCAGAGCAGCCCGGGCTTCTTCCAGGCTGCAGGCTTCCAGGCGCAGGTTATCCACGCCGGTCAGGGCTTTTTCGAACTCCTCCAGCGGCATGTTGCAGACCACGTGATACCAGGTGTCCAGCACCACCCCCGGGTCGCCGTAGCTCACCACTTGAGCGACGATATGGGGGATGCCCAGGAGGGCAAAAGCCGCGCTGCGATTGGCGCCATCCAGCACCACAAATTGCTCTGTGTCGGGTATAGCGGCAACGATGGGCGGGTTTTTCAGACGCCCTTCCTGGCGGATGCGCTGGCTGAGCCTTTCGATGCGACGCGGGTCGCAGTCTTCGTGCGGCAGCAACGCTTCGGTCGGCAACACGCGCAGGTCGGGCAATACAGTGCTATCTCTCATACAAAATCTCCACCACTGAGAACACAGAGTTCACAGCGACAGATAAAATCTTTGTGATCTCAGTGAATTCCGTGGTTATTGGCGCTTGTTCAGAGGTCAAACATCAATTTTGGGCAGGCGATCCATGCCTGCCTGACGTGCCAGGCTCTCCACCATCTGGCGCAACTCACGTGATTGACTTTCCTCGATTTGCGGCGGTTGATAGGCGGTCAAAAGCTCCTGGACGCGGGCTTTGGCGCGGGCGAAGGTATCCAGCCCGCCCTGCTCCTGCCAGCCGCGCTGCGAGTGACGGTCGATCACCGGCGAGGGGAGATATTGCTCCCTGGGGAAGAGTTGCCGGGTGGCTTTCTGTTTCAGAAAATCGGCTTTGAAATTGATCCCGGCGAAGAAGGCGGTCGCCAGGGTTTCGGTCTGCACCTGAACCCCTGTGAGCAGGCGCTTTGCCATGGCGATTGCCTCGGCGTCCGTCACCAATTTCTCGGCGCTCTGACAGGCAAGGAAATCGAGCATGCCCGCCCCGGAGATCATGTTGATGCCAGCCAGGGCGCCGATGACCGCCGTGACTCCACTTTCCAAGCCAGCCTGGTAATCCACGATCTTGGCGTCGCTGGCGCCCAGGTAGGTGTGGGTTGGCACGCCCAGCGACTTGCCCACCTGGGCGTAAGCGGCGTCGATCATGGCGGTCTCGATGGCGCCCATCGGTGTGGTACCCTGGCGCATATCGAAGATTGCCGGCGCGCCGCCCCAGACGATGGGAGAGCCGGGTTGGGCAAGCTGGTGAATGACGATGCCGCTCAGACACTCGGCGGCGTGTTGCACCACCGAGCCGAGCAGGGTAACCGGCGCGCCTGCCCCCGCCAGAGGCATGGAGACGATCTCAGCCGGCACGCCGGCGCGCGCCAGGTCCATCAGGTTTTGAGCGCCGAAATGACTCCAGACCAGAGGTGGCGTTGGGCAGACATCGAAAACGGCGCGTGGCTTTGCCACCAGTTCTTTCCTGCCGCCGGAGAAGATCGCCAGCATGTCGTACATGGCTTCGCCGGTGCGGGTGGAAAAAGCCCCGGTGACAATCGGTTTGGCGGAGTGGAGCAGCACCAGGTAGAGCCGGTACAGGTCGCCAATCTCTTTTGGCACCTCGTTGCACACCACAGCGGTGGACTGGGCATCGTATTGGGGCAGCATCTCCGCCACTTTAACCAGGCGAACCAGGTCGGGGGTGAAAGAGGAACGATGCTCGAGGGTCTCTGGGTCGAGGACTGCCACACCGGAAGAGCCGGGGTCGAATTGCACCGAGTCGCCGCCATAATGGACGACCGGCTCGCCCGCCAGGTTATACAGGTAAAACTCGGAGGGGGTGGTAGCGAGCGCTTGACGCACGATGTCCTCGGGTATCGAAACCACCTCTCGCTCTGTATCTACCCTGGTGCCGGCGGCTTCCAGCAGGTCGCGCGCGGTCTGCGACTGCACTTTGATGCCTGGATCGAGCATCAACTGGAATGCCTCATCCAGAACGCGCTGGACGAGATCATCTGAGAGCAGTTTGATGGCAGGTTGCATCGGTCTATTCCCTTTCCAGCGAGGCGATGATGCGTTGGAATTCGCGCGAGATGCCCGGGTCGAGCGGTTCGGGCTGATGCGTTTCCAGAATCTGGCGGGCTTTGGCGCGCGCCCAATCTGGGGCGTTATCGCCCTGCTCCTCCCAGACCTCGTAGGGGCGGCGGTCCATGAATTGCGGCATCCACAGCTCGCGCATGTGGGCGCGGGTGTGCTTCTCTTTCAGGAAATTGCCGCCCGGACCCACGGCGTGGATGACATCCAGAGCCAGGGTTTCGTCGTCCACCACGATGCCCTCCATCATCTTGCGCACCAGGTCGAAAATCTCGCAATCCATCAGCATCTGCTCGTAAGACCAGATGCGGCTGCCATGGAGCAAGCCAACCCCCAGGAGCATGTCTGACATGACCACACATGCCATAAACGTGGACAGGCTGTTTTCGACCCCAGCCTGCCAGTTGGGCTGTTTGGCGCCCGTGGCGAAGGAGCCCATCGAGAGGGGGATGTTATAGAAATCGGATAGCACGTTGGTCGCCGCGCCGAAGAGGAAGTCTTCCGGACCGCCGCCCGTGTATGCGCCGCTGCGCAAATCGGAGGCGGTCTGGGCGGCGGCGTAGAAGACCGGCGCGCCCGGCGAGGCAAGCTGGATGAGGGCGGTGGCGCTGATCACCTCGGCGTTGCCCACCGCCAGGGTGCCTGCCAGCGTCGCCGGACCGGTCGTCAGACAGGACGCCATGGTCATGAAACCCACCGGAAGCCCTGCCTCCGCCGCGACCAGGGCTGCCTCCAGGCTGCCGCCATCCTGACCCAAGGGCGGTGCGGTGCACTGCATAATCGAGAGGACAGGGCGCTGGCGCAGGGCGTCGCGCCCGCCAGCCACCAATGCTGCCATCTCGACCGCCGCTCGGGCTTCTTCTTCCGAATATATGCTCTCGGTCTGAACGTGTTTGGTGGAGTTCTCCCAGATAGCGCCCAGCTCGTGCAAGCCGCGGGTGTGGGCTGGTTTATCCTGGGCGGAGACCGCCACCCAGTGAAAGCCCACCTCCTCGGTGTAATCCGCCACGCGGGCGATCTCGACCACATCTTGCAGGCAGGAGCGGCGTTTTAGTCCACTGTACAGGTCAATGACCTCCACGCCGCAGCCATCGGTGCCGCAGAAGACATGGTTGCCGTCCAGGGGTAGATCCTGGGAGGCATCGCGGGCGGCGAGGATGTAATCGGGAGGGGCGTGTTTGAGAGCATCTTCGATGATTTCCGGGCGCACCCGGACGATCATCGAATCCCAGTCAACGCTGGCGCCGTGCTCTTCCCAGATGCGCAAGGCTTTTTGAGAGGGGAAACGCACGCCGGTCTTTTCGATGATGGATAGAGTGGCATCGTGCAGGCGTTGGATATCCTGCGGACTGAGGATTTCCAGGCGCAGGCGGGGGTTGGTGATAGATTTTATTTTTCTGGGCATATCCATATCCTTGGGTGATTGGTTGATACCATGATTTTATCCCGAAAATCGGTTTTGTTGAACAGACTGAGGGGATGGAATGAAAAATCGGGAAGAACAGCAGCTCTTTGCCTGCAATTCTTCCCGACGGAGGGTTAGAACGAACATGGAGAATGATTAAGGCGGCAGGATGAACTCCCGCAGCAGCGCCGGGAGAAAGGAAAAACTGCGACAGGGAGCAACGCATATCAGGCTGCCGTAAGCTTGCGCCTCGATTGGCGTCCCACCGGCAGCCTGAAAGAGCGACAGAAGCGGGGTGATGGGTGTGGTTTGACCGGGGTTAGCTGAGACCTGGAAGCCAAGCTGCGCCAGGAAGGGGTTGGAGGAGACGCCGGAGGTCGATTCCAGGATGAGGCGTATGGTGTCGGGACTGACGCCATCTCGCTCGTGATTGAGATCACAGTTGCGGGTATCGAAAAGACCCTGGGGATCTGCCTGGCAAGAGACAGCGTTAAGCAGGGCTGGGTCATACTGGATGTCAATCACCGCAGACCCAAGACCGGGGAACTGGAGATAGCTGGCGCCCAAGGGGATGGTGATGGTGGAACTCGGCGCGGCAATCCCACCGCCGGTCCAAACGAAAGGAGCCGGGGTGGGGGTGGGCGTGGGTACCTGCGTCGGCGTTGGTTCAGGGGTGGGGTCGGGATAATCCAGGTTGCGGAAAAGCATGGCGCTGAAAGCCACGGTGCGGGTATAACCGGTCTCGTCGGTGAGATCGGTGAGTTTCACCGCGCCGGCGGTGCCCTGGTTGAATTTGTAGGTGCCCAGGTCAATCCACATATTGGAGAGCGGACCCTGGTTCCCCGAAACTTTCGTTGTCCCTTTGGCATGCTCGATGGTGTAAGCCGCATCTCCTGTGTCCCTGGAAATGGTCTGAGTGGGACACTGCCACTCGATAGGTGGATGGTCTGGCACAAACGCCAGCACCTGGTACTCGCCAGGAGTGGGGATTTTCGGTCGCCACTCCGCCCGGTTGGTGGACAGGCTGGGGTCGTCCACATTCAGGGTCAGGTAAGCGTGATCATCGTATCCGGTGATACGGTGCCAGGCGGTGACGCACATATCACCGGTGTAGGGAGGGGTCAGTTCTGTAGGAGATTTGAGCAGCACCACCTGCGATTGGATATCATCCCAACCCTCGGTCCACAGGAATTCAACATCAATCCAGTCATTGACGCCGGGGTCCAGCCCGATATCAATGCTCACCTGGCGGTTGAGGTCGATTCCAAAAGGAGCGGTGACGATGCGCCCGAACTGATCTTTGCCGTTGTTATAGTCATCGAAATAGGCTGCCTGCGCTTCGGGCATGCCCAACGGCAAGTCGGGGAAAAGGCGGTCGGGCTGAGGGTCGCCCAGGTCAGACCAGTAGTTGTCGTCGGCGTTCCATGGACCCGAATCGCCCACCTTGGCTGTGGTGGTGGTTTTGTACTTCAGGCGTACAGAATAATTTTGTCCGACGGCGTACCCGCTATCATCGCAGGTGTGGTAACCGCCGTTTGCGAGTTTCAGGCATTTATCGGGCAGGGCGACGATGTAGGAGTCGGTGTCGAAACGGGTGGCGTAGATCGAATAAGTGCGTGTACCGCTCGCCTGCCGAACAGAATCTATCCCGTGTAGCTTCCGCTCCAGCAGCCAGCGCTGCTCGATCCACTCAATCAGATGAGTATAGTCATCGGCGTCCAGAGCAGACTGGAGGCGGGTTGGTGTGTTTTGCAGGATGCCCAGCACCTGCTGGTTATAGCCGCCGGCATCAATTTGGGCGCGTTTCTCCGCCAGCGACAAGCCATTGTCCCGGACGATTGCCAGGCTGGACTTCTCCAGAGCGCGCAGGTTCTGCGCCTCGTCCAGGGCAACCTGGCGCAGGATTGCCACTTGTTCATCGGATAAGCCCAGCTCCAGGCGCATGATTTCGAAGAGGCTGGGGGTGAGGACGAAATATGAAAGCAGCGGTTTGGCGCCCCAAAGAGGGGATTGGCTCTGCGCCCGGGTAGACGGCATAACAGAGCGCAGACCTGCCAACCCAAAGAACAGCAACGGCAACAGAACCAACAGAGGCAGTTTGTAGACTCTCATGCGGCGTTTTATACCACGAAAAGAATATTTTTCTCCGCATTTTTGATTAAGGTTGCTTAACCAAATTATTGGAATACGAGGGTTCATCTGGTATATGTTGATAAAGCAGGTGATCCTGATGACTGTGCGAGTGCTGATCGTGGACGACCACCCGGCGCTGGCATATGGCTTGCGCGATCTCTTTACCCGTTATGATGAAGTACAGGTGGTCGCTATAGCAAGCAGCGGGGCAGAAGCAATCGATCTACTGGAATCCTCGCAGCCAGACCTGGTGCTGCTGGACAGCCAGCTCCCGGATATGCCCGGCGCGGCGGTGGCGGAGGAGATCCGCCAGCGTGAACCGGGGGCGCGCCTGCTGGCGTACAGCGCATATGGGGATGAAGCGCATGTCAAGAATATGCTCTCAGCCGGAGCGATGGGTTATCTACTGAAGACAGAAAGCCTGGATGTGCTGGTGGAGGCGGTACTGGCGGTGGCGCGCGGTGAGATGCGCTTCAGCCCGCTGGTGATGGAAGTTTGATTTTCCGCACCATCCCGTTGAAGTTAAAGTTGGGAGAGAAAACAGTTTTCAATTACCTGGCTCTGCGGAACAAGGGGCGGATGAGCAACCAGACGCCCAATAAAATCAACAGCAGGGGCCACCACTGACCTAGCAGGTTCAGCCCACCCAGGAAGGAGCCGAAGATCAGGAACATGATGGCGCTGATCACGATCAGGTTCAGCCCATCCCGGTAGGACCGGGAGGGGTTATCTCCCAGGAGACCTGCCAAAAGGGCGCCTACCCCGGCAAATCCGGGAATCAAGGTCCAGGCGTAAGCCCAGCTCGACCAGTTGCCGCTCAGATTCTGGTAATACAGCAGGCAGCCAATACCTCCCACGACGCAAGCCGGCACCGCCATGCCCGGGGTGCTGGTCAGCAAGCCGATGACCAGGATGACCAGAGCGGCTGCGATGACAAACAGAGGCCAGGCGAACTCGATTTTGATCAACCTTGCCAGGCTGGGGAAGAGTTGCATGGCTAATAACCATCCACCCAACAAGAGCAGGATGACTCCACCCACCAAACCGGTCCTTCGTTGGTTTTGCATGACATTCTCCTTTTCTACGTAAGCCGTTCCTGAAATTGACAAAATGGGGAAAATGAGGCGCCTTTCGGCGCCAGGGCTGACATATTGATTATAGCAGCCCCGAAGCCAAAGTTCAAAGCGACTGACTTTCGGGTTTTATCTTGGGTTAACCAAACAGGCTGATTCGCCCCTGAACAAATCCTCATTGACGATTTGCGAGTTGTTTTCCTGCCGGCGGTATAATGGAGCGGAATGCGGAATTTCTTGATCACAACCCACGAGTCTTGGCGAGGAGGCGCCGATGAACACGGTTTTACGCCAGCATACCTTCCCCGGCGGACAGATTTTGCAGCTTGTCCAGGGCGATCTGACCCAGGAGACGGTGGATGCGATCGTCAACGCCGCCAACGCCCACCTACAGCACGGCGGCGGGGTGGCTGGGGCAATCGTCAGGCGGGGTGGGATGGAAATTCAGAGGCAGAGCGACGAATGGGTCCGTCGGCACGGTCCGGTCAGCCACGCCGAGCCAGCCTACACCGGGGCAGGCAGTCTGCCCTGCAAATATGTGATTCACGCCGTAGGTCCGGTGTGGGGCGAGGGGGATGAAGACAAGAAGCTGGCGGAGGCGATTGCCGGGTCGCTTCGCCTGGCTGACCATCTGAAGCTGACCTCGATTGCTTTTCCGGCGATCTCCACCGGCATTTTCGGCTATCCCAAAGAGCGCGCCGCCGGGATCATTTACCAGACCATCCAGGAATATTTCGAAAATCAGCCTGTTTCCAGCCTGAAACAGGTGCGCCTGACATTATTCGACCAGCCCACCATCCAGGCTTTCAGCAGGGTGTGGGAACAGCGGGATCTGGACGCTCTCGGCGGTTAACCGCTCGAGGTACACAGGTAAAAGCGGGATGATCACCTCCACCCATAACCCTAAAATTCAGTGGGTGCGCGCCCTGAACGCCCGTTCCATAGAGCGACGCCAGGCGCAGGCGTTTGTGGTCGAGGGGGTGCGTCTGGCGGAGGAGGCTCTAAACGCGGGATGGCAGGCGAAGCTGGTGCTTTACACCCCCGACCTTGACCGTCGGGGTCTGGCGGTGGTGGAGGGGTACGCCGGGCGCGGCGCGCCGGTGGAGGTGGTCAGTGAGCAGGTGATGCGCGCCGCCAGCGATACGCAAACGCCGCAAGGCTTGCTGATCGTGCTGGAGATGCGTTCCCTGCCTTTGCCCTCTGCTGCAGATTTCATCTTCGTTGCCGATGGGGTGCGCGACCCGGGAAACCTGGGCACCATCTTGCGCACAGCCGCCGCGGCGGGGGTCAATCTGGTCTGTCTGGCTCCAGGAACGGTTGACGTTTTTTCGCCCAAGGTGGTGCGGTCAGGCATGGGGGCACACTTCCGCCTGCCTTTGTTCAACGGCGACTGGCAGCAGATTGGCGATTTACTGGATAATTTTGGCGCAAGGATTTACCTGGCTGCCGCCGGGGAGGGCGTTTCGTATCTGCAAGCCGATTTGAGCGGGAAGGTTGCTCTGGTGGTTGGGGGGGAGGCGGCGGGGGCGGGCGCATCTGCCCGCAAGCTCGCTCACCAGATCGTGCATATCCCCATGCCGGGGGGGTTTGAGTCGCTGAATGCGGCGGCTGCGGCGGCGATCTTGATGTTCGAGGTCGTGCGCCAGCGCAGCCTCAGCCGGGGCGCCTGAAGTGTACGCGCGACGTCGGATGATTTATGTGGCTTGATCGGGAGATTCTGCGATGCCCACCATTTCATTGGAAGAAATACAAGAAACACGCCACCTGATTGACCCCTATATCGTGGAGACGCCGGTGTGGCATTGGAAGTATCGCGAGCTGGAGGATGTCCTTGGAGCAGAGACGCAGGTTTTTCTCAAGCTGGAGCTTTTTCAGCACACCGGCTCATTCAAACCACGTGGGGCGCTCGCGGTAATGCTGGATCTGACCCCCGAGGCGCTCCAGCGCGGGGTGACCGCCGTCAGCGCCGGCAATCACGCCATTGCGGTTGGCTATGCAGCCCGGATACTGTGCACGACCGCCCGGGTGGTGATGCCCAAGACCTCCAACCCGGCGCGGATTGCGGGTTGCAAGGCTTATGGCGCTGAAGTGGACCTGGTGGAAGATGTGGTGCAGGCTTTCGAGCGGGTTCACCAGATCGAAGCCGAAGAGGGGCGCACTTTTGTCCACCCCTTTGAAGGACCACTGACGGCGCGCGGCACAGCCACGGTTGGGCTGGAGCTTTGCCGGCAGGTGCCAGATTTAGATGCGGTGATCATCCCAATCGGCGGTGGCGGGCTGTGCGCTGGCATCTCGAGGGCGGTGAAACTGCTCCAACCGCGCTGCCTGGTTTTCGGGGTTGAGCCGGAAGGGGCGGATACGATGCACCGCAGCTTTGCCTCCGGCAAGCCCGAGTCTATCCCGGCTGTGAAAACCATCGCCGATAGCCTGGGCGCGCCTCACGCTGCGCCCTACTCCTTCGAGATGTGCCGTCAAAATGTGGATGAGCTGGTGCTGGTGAACGACGATGAGTTGCGCCGGGCGATGGCGTTACTCTTCCGCGGCGCGAAATTGGCGGTTGAACCTGCTGCGGCGGCATCGACCGCGGCGCTTTGCGGCGCGTTGGCTCAGCGCCTGCGGGGGAAACGGGTCGGTTTAATCGTCAGTGGGACGAACATTGATATCCACAGCTTCGCGGCGCACGTGCAGCGAGCCGGGGGGTGACACTACTTACGGCAGATAAAGGGGCGCAGAAACTGCCCGGTGAAGGAGTCGTCGCGCATGCAGACCTCCTCCGGCGTCCCCTCGGCGACCAACTCGCCGCCGCGGTCTCCGCCCTCCGGACCCAGGTCAATGATGTGATCCGCCACCTTGATGATGTCCAGGTTATGTTCGATGATCAGGACGCTGTTGCCCGCGTCTACCAGGCGTTGCAAAACCTCGATCAACTTGTGGACATCGGCAGCGTGCAACCCCACCGAGGGTTCGTCCAGGACGTACAGGGTGCGCCCGGTCGCCCGTTTGGATAGCTCCCGCGCCAGCTTGACCCGCTGCGCCTCGCCGCCCGAGAGGGTGGGCGCGGGCTGACCGATGCGGATATACCCCAGACCGACATCCTGTAAGGTCTGCAGGCGGCTGACCATCAAGGGGAAAGCCTCGAACACTTCCAGGGCGTGATCCACAGTCATATCCAGGACGTCGGCGATATTATAGTCTTTGAAGCGCACCTGCAACGTCTCGCGGTTGAAGCGCGCCCCATGGCAAACATCGCAGGGAACGTACACATCCGGCAGAAATTGCATCTCAATCCGCAATTGCCCCTGTCCCTGGCACGCCTCGCAGCGCCCGCCGTGGACGTTGAACGAGAAACGCCCTGGCTTGTAGCCCCGGATTTTGCTCTCTGGCAACTCGGCGAAGAGCTGGCGGATGTGGTCGAACAGCCCGGTGTAAGTGCCCGGGTTGGAGCGCGGCGTGCGCCCGATAGGCGACTGGTCTATGTTGATGATCTTGTCAATATGCTCCAGTCCTTCGATGTAGTCGTGATCGCCTGGCGCAGCCCGGGAGCCGTGCAGGTGGCGCGCCAGCGCTTTGTAGAGAATTTCCACCATCAGGGTCGACTTGCCCGAGCCTGAAACGCCGGTGATGCACACCAGCCGCCCCAGCGGGATGCGCACATTGATGTTCTTCAGGTTATTTTCGCGCGCTCCCACCACCAGCAGCGATTTGCCATTGCCATTGCGGCGTTTCTCGGGTATCGGCACACGCAGCCGACCGGAGAGATAAGCGCCGGTGAGCGAGGCGGGGTTCTCGATTATCGCCTGCACCGGACCCTGGGCAACCACTTCGCCGCCATGTTCCCCAGCCCCGGGTCCCAGATCCAACACCCAGTCTGCGGTGCGAATGGTCTCCTCATCGTGCTCAACCACCAGGACGGTATTTCCCAGGTCGCGCAGCCCTTTCAAGGTATTCAGCAGACGGGTGTTGTCGCGGGGGTGAAGACCGATCGAGGGTTCATCCAGCACATAGAGCACGCCCATCAGGCGCGAGCCAATCTGAGTCGCCAGGCGGATGCGCTGGGCTTCACCGCCGGAGAGGGAGGCGGCTGAACGCTCCAGGGTCAGGTAGTCCAATCCCACATCCACCAGGAAGCCAAGGCGAGCCTGTATCTCCTTGAGGATGCGCTCAGCGATCGCCTGCTGGCGTGGCGTCAGCGGGGTATCCGGACCCATCAGGCGCTGCACCCATGCCAGGGTTTGCAGCACAGGCCAGCGGGTCACCTCGACGATGCTGACGTTGTCCACGGTGATCGCCTGGGCTTCCTTGCGCAGGCGCGCCCCGTTACAGGTGGGGCAAACCCGCTCGCTCATCACCTCGGAGATTTTCTCGCGCATGTATTCTGAGTTCGTCTCGTTATAACGACGGGTCAGGTTGCTGATCACGCCTTCGAAGGGGGTGCTGAAGGTCGCTCGCCGTCCGTCTCGGTTGTGATATTGCACCGTGACTTCTCTGCCCTGCGTGCCATACAGGATGATGTCCAGCTTTTCTTTGGGCAGGCTATTCACCGGCGCGTCTAAATCAATATGGTACTCACGCGCCGCCGCTTCCAGGGTTTGCCAGTAATAACCGCCTTCCTCCCGAGGTCCGCTCCATTCGGAGACGACGATTGCGCCTTCATTCAACGAGAGATGGGGGTCCGGGATGAGCAAATCCGGGTCAATCTCCAGCTTGCCGCCCAGCCCCTGGCAGTCGGGACAGGCGCCGTGCGGGGTATTGAAAGAGAAAGTGCGCGGCTCGATCTCGGGCAACACCGAACCGTGTTCCGGGCACGCCAGATGCTCAGAGTAATGCTGGTCATAACCCTGGCTCTCTGGAGTTCGAACTTCCTGGGGGAAGGAGGCGTCGGAAGGTCGGGGGAGTACGTGAACCGTGAGGTAGCCATCGCCAAACTTCAAGGCGGTTTCCACCGAGTCGGTCAGGCGTGAGCGAAAAGCCTGCGCTTCGGCGGCGTTTTCGGCATGGCGGATGACCAGGCGATCGACCACTGCTTCGATGGTGTGGATTTTGTAGCGGTCCATCTGGATGTCTTCTTCCAGCTCGTAGACCTGCCCGTCAACCCGGGCGCGCACAAAACCCGCCTTGCGTATCTCGTCCAGCACAGCCTGATGTGTGCCCTTGCGTCCGCGCACCAGGGGCGCCAGGAGCAGCAAGCGTGAACCATCTGGCAGGGACTCGATAGCGTCCACGATCTCCTGGGCGGACTGGCGCGCCACCTCTCGACCGCAAACCGGGCAGTGAGGGATGCCAGCCCGGGCGTAGAGCAGGCGCAGGTAGTCGTAAATTTCGGTGACCGTCCCCACCGTCGAACGTGGGTTGTGCGAGGCGCCTTTCTGGTCAATGGAGACCGCAGGCGAAAGCCCCTCGATGTAATCCACATCGGGTTTGTCCATCTGCCCCAGGAACTGGCGCGCATAGGCAGACAGCGACTCGACATAACGCCGCTGCCCTTCGGCAAAGATGGTATCGAACGCCAGCGAGGATTTTCCCGACCCCGATAAGCCGGTGATGACCACCAGCTTATCTCGGGGTATCTCCACGGTGATATTTTTCAGGTTGTGCACCCGCGCACCAACAACTCGAATCACATTAGCCGACATATGAACGCTCTGACAGGTGAAAGGTGGGTTTTATCCGGTGTTCCCAGAAAGTAAAATTCGATTACTGACAATTATAGCACATTTGTTTTATTAATATCTAAGCGGTATGCCCTTTATGAGAAAGAGGCAAAAGTGAATTATACCAGGGTGCATCTTTTGCCGAAAATCAAATGCCACCGGCTCTTAAGGAATTACCACACCTGCCGCCTGTTACGGCACCTCCCAAAGACCCATGCCACCAGGTTTAATTTCAAGGTGCATTTTGCGCAAGAAACTTCACATAATGTTCATCACCCCTACACATCGTCTTCAAAAGTACGTTGTATCATCAGGGATGTAAGCTCAGGAAATATCCTGATCAAATCTGAAAATAACTGTAACAGTAAAGGAGATTTTTTCATGGTAAGAAAGACAATTCTTAAAATTGTATCGGTCCTGGTTGTGGCTGGAATAGTTGCCGGTGTATTTGCATGGCTGCCTGCGATCACCGCTCAGGCTGCCGGTCCTTATGGTCGTGGCGGTTCTGGCGGTGGTTATGGGGCTGCATCAGGCGCCTCAACCAGCGGCACCCCGGCGATGAGCAATTCTTTTCGCGGTTATGGCGCTCGAGGAGCTTACGCAGGCGTTGCTCTTGAGCCCCTGACCGAGGCGGAAGCTCAGGCGCTTGTGCGCGCCATCCAGGAGGAATTCGGAGCGCAGGCACTTTACGAAAGCGTGGTGAACACTTTCGGGAACGTGATCCCCTTTAGCAGCATTGCCCGTTCTGAGGCGCAGCACGCCGTGGCGTTGGTCAATCTGGCGAACAAATATGGCGTTGCCATGCCTGAATTCCCTGCAGGCAATACACTGCCTGCCTTTGCTACCCTGGAGGAGGCTTGTCAGGCAGGCGTTGATGCCGAGATAGCCGATGCCGCCCTGTACGACGAACTTATGGCGGTCACCACGCACAGCGACCTCTTGCGGGTGTATGCCAACCTGCAGAGCGCCTCGCTCAACAATCATCTACCGGCGTTTGAAGCCTGCAATTAAACCTGAACAACCGACAAACCAACGGAAAACCGCAGGGACTTAACCGGTCTCTGCGTTTTTTTCGATATCCGGCTTGATTGGGAACATGCTGGCGCTCCGTTATTGAAGCATCTTTTTTTACCGGGCTGGTACAATATCCTGAAGGTTACGGTTGCGCTCCTTTTTAGTGAACTGCCTGACAGGAGAAAACAGGATGGGTCTCTTCAAGAAACTTTCGGAATTATTCAACCCTCCCACAAGGGGTGAGCCGCCTTCTCTGTGGGTATCTGTCCGCTGCAAACGCTGCGGCGAGGTGGTCAAGACGCGTCTTTCGAGCAATAACGACCTGAGCGCTGAATACGATGGCGATGCCACAACTTATGTCTGTCGTAAGATATTGGTTGGGGAGGAACGCTGCTTTCAGCAAATCGAGGTGGTATTGAAATTCGACGCAAACAGGAAACTGATTGAGCGGGCTGTGAGCGGGGGAGAGTTCGTGAGCGAAGAAAAACTCCCCCAATCACCAGGTGATTGACTGCAGGCTGAGATCAGCCCCGAAACTCAGGGCAATACTTCGATGAACCCTTGCCCGCTGTCGACGCGAATCCGATCGCCTGTCTTAAGCTCCTGAATCGCAATTTGATCCATACACGGTATTTCGGCGATGATGCAGCCAACCGCGGTGATGGTCTCACACTCGACGTTGAGGATGGCAGCCGGGGCGAGACCGGCATGTTTCAGCCGGTAGAGCGTGTAAGAGCCGACGGTCGAGCCTTTGCCGTTGGGAAAAACCAGCACCTTTCCGGCGATGGATTGCCCCTCTAACTCATGCCCGCGCTCCACTACCACGCCGGTTTCGGGGTCAACACCCCCAAAGAACGATATCCCCATGCTCGTCACCAGCGCTTCGCCTTCGGCAACACCAACGTAGATGACGCGCCCCGGGAGTTTCATCGTAACGCCTCCTGCACCACCTGGTCGAAAGGCTTTAATACCGTTCTGAAGCCATTCTTGGCATAGGCGTAGTAGCAAGCCTTGGCGCTGTCGGTCGCCATCGCCTTAAAGCGACCCTTGATGGGCGCCACCACGCAGCAGGTATCGGCAGCAAACTTAGCTCCAGCCGCTTCGATCACCTCCGTGTAGCCCAGGCGATCCGCCATCAGCTTCACCGGGCGGGCGGTGGTGATCCAGAATTCTTTGGTCACCCGTTTGCCCTGTAACAACTGAGCGATGCGGGCGATCTCAGCCAGGCTCAGGTGGGGGCAGCCCAGGCTGACAAAATCCACCTCTTGCGGGTCGGCGTCATACATGGAGCGATGGGCGGCGTCCAGGTCGTTTGGGGAGATCGAGATGTATTCCGCCGGAGGTTGCAAAGCCGATGCCTCGGGGGTGATGCCGGGCATGTGAAAGAGCGCCAGACCGCCGTAGGTTGCCAGGCTGGCGCAAAACGATTTCAGGTTCTCCAGCGAGGCGTGGGCGACGCCGGTGATGTAGGGCACGGTTTTTCCCATAGAGCGCAGCTTTTCGCCAATCACCTTACCCAGGGCGCCGAATTCGTCGTTTTCGCCCAGAGGCGCTTTAACCTGAACGCCAATATCCGGCAGGCGGTTCTCATCACGATGATAGCCATAATCCGGGGTGACTCCGGTCAGAGAGGCTGCCAGGGCGCTGGGACCACCCTCGCGGTTGGTGCGGGCGCCCAGGACGGCGTTGGCGTAACACACGGCGCTGCTCTCTGCCCAGGCGATGTGTTCGCCATAATGGGGCAGGTTGCCCACCAGGTAGGGGGTGCAGGTGCAGGTGGTAATGATCCCCATGCGCGCAAAGGCGTCAATCACGCGTTGCTGCTTATCGGCAAATTCAGGGCTGATGCCCAGAGTTTCCCAGTTCTCAATATCCATGCCTGCCGGGTTGAGGGTGGTGAAGACGCGAGCTTTGCCGCCCCCCTCAGCCATCTCGCTCAGAAATTGCAGCCCGGCTTCACCCAGATTGTCGTAGCTGACTCCGGCAATCTGCACCGAACTGACCGGGAGCATCCTCTCAGCGCCGTAGATAGTGCCCAGTGCGAGCAGGATTTGCATGGCTTTCTGGACAGCCCGCCCGCCTTCGCCTGCCAGCATGGCTTGTTCTTCTTGGGCAAGTCGCATCAAAATTCCTCAATCAGTCCCTTGTTTTGGCAAAATTCAGACTGGCGTCAGGTCTTTATAAATCGTTCCAGTTCCACCTGGGGAAAAGGGGCTTTCTCGAAGTTCTTTCCCTGAGAAGAGAGCGGCTTGGTCAGGTCAAAACCGATTTTGGTGGTCAGGTGACTGCCAGGCTCAGCGCTGGGATCGAGGCTGGAACCGACCTGGCGCGGCAGGATGATCATGTCTCGATCGCCCTGGAAGCGAGTTGCCATCGCCCATTCCACCTGCTGGGGGTCGTAGATGTCAATATCGCTATCCACGACGAAGACATGCTTGCAGGAACTGTGACCGGCAAAGGCAGCCAGGATAGCCTTGCGTCCGTCGTCTTCAGCTTGCTTGTCAATCTGGACGATCGCATGCAGCCAGGAACACCCGCCAGGATTGACATGCACGTCCAGGCAGCGCGCCACCTCATTGACCTTCTTATAGATGGTTGGCTCCCGCGGCATGCCCATCAACAACTTGTGTTCCTGAGCGCCGGGCAACAACGCCTGCCAGATGGCGTCTTTGCGATGGGTGATGGCTTTGACCACAAATACCGGCTCCTGGCGCACGATGTCCTGGGTCTCGGTCAGGTCCACGAAAGGACCCTCGGCATGGCGTCGGTCTCTATAGACTGTCCCTTCCAGGACAAATTCACTCTCGGCGGGGACGAACAGGTCCACGGTTTTGGCTTTGACCACGTTGACCGGCTGCAGGGCGTTGGCAATCTCAAGCTCGTCAACGCCGATTTCTACGGAGATCGCCGCTGCTACCAGCACCGCCGGCGAATTGCCCACGCACACTGCCACATCCACCTGACCCAGGTCTTGCAGAAAAGTATCGAAGTGCCGCCCGCGCACCACCCGCATCGCCATCTCGTTTTTTGAGAATTGCATGCAACGGTGGAAATCCAGATTCTGCCCATAACCTGGGTGGCGGGCGATAACCACCCCAGAGCTGATGTATGCACCGCCATCGCCAGCGCAGTGGGTGAGAATGGGCAGCCGATCGAGATCGGGTTCTAAATCCACCACCTCCTGGCAGGGCGCTTGTTCGACCACCGGGCATGGGCGGCGTTCGTCAATGGCGCGCCCGATTAAAGGGATGATTTGGGATACGGGAATCCCAAAATAGTCCGCAAAAGCAGCTTTGCTGCACAATAAATTCCCTACCACTCGAAAGTCCGATTGGCGCACCCGCTCAAACAAAACCGGTTTGGGTTCTAATTGCTTTAAAACGCCGGCGATTTCATACGCTTTTGAGATGGGGACGCTCACCCGCCTCAACTCACGCCGGGCTTCCAGGGTTTGAAGATAGCTCCGCAGAGACATGTGACCTCAAGCTAAGCGAATGAATGTTTTTCGAACACGATAAAGCGATACGATACTATACCATTTTTCAATGCTTGCTGGAGAGCCATACCGCCGAAGAGACTGTTGAAATAGGGGTGTCCCAGACGTACACCTGCCGCCACCACCGGGCGCCTCAGCCAACCAGCCAGTCGGCTTAGGCGCAGGTGCGGGGTGAGGTCGTTTTGAGAAATCAAGCCCAGACCAGAATTGGCTGCCAACGCTTCCAGTTGGGCAGGAGAACATAAACGCGGCGCAAGCCAGCCTTTCTTAAACGCCCATAGCCAGAAATCATCCGCGCTGGCTTGCTCGCTGGCGAAATCGTCGCAGAGCAGCAACCGCCCACCTGGGCGGAGCAATCGACTGACTTCTTCCAGGTATCTGTGCGGGTCTAAAGCATGGGCAAACGCTTCGATGGAGAAGGCGGCGTCGAATTTTCCGGCTACGGGCAGGTTCAGGTAATCCCCTACCAGGAAGGCGCAGCGTACCTCCTGCCCCATCTCTTGGGCGCGCTGCCGGGCGAGGCTAGCCTGAAACGGGCTGATGGTTACACCCAGCCCCCAAACATCCTCGGAGAGACGCTCTGCCAGGTAGAGCAGG